>Ga0070679_100000426_pt1 | contig 35847 bp, 25 predicted proteins | sample KBSC63BmetaG_FD_65652 | JGI IMG/M metagenome (GOLD analysis project Ga0070679, IMG submission 65652) | Corn rhizosphere microbial communities from Kellogg Biological Station, Michigan, USA - KBS C6-3B metaG | ecosystem: Host-associated > Plants > Roots > Rhizosphere | place: USA: Michigan... | reverse complement strand
CACTCGCCGGCCTTCACCACCTCGCCTTCGCTTGCATCATGCTCGCTAAACTCTTCGCACTATTCAGAGAAAGTTAATTACAGGCTCTAGTCCGTCTGAAAGAGCTTGATGCCCAGGCGAGCACTGAACTTGCGCGCGTTCTCCACAATTTGCGGCCACTGGCTCGGGTCGGAAATGCCTTTTGGAGAAATCACCAGGTATTCCACGTGGTCGCGGAATTTGAGTTCGCCGAAATGATGCGCTTCGAGCAGGTAAAACTTACATTGGTCTATTGAAGCAATGTCGCCAAGTACCTGGCCTTCATAGCAGCTCTTGAAGATGTCGGACCGGAACAGGAAATCGCCGTTGTGTTTGGATCCCATGATCGCGCCCAGGTTGTCATAGGCGTACTGGATCGTTCCGGCATGACTTTTACCTCCCCTGTGCATGAAGGTGTCGCCCCCGTAATACATACAGTGGGCTTTCATCGCGGGATCGAAGACGAAGTAACTCCTCCCGAAGTTCACCGCGGAGCCGTGAGGACGGCGGCCATAATTGAGGCCCAGAAAAATCTGTTTCGTGCGCGGATTGAAAAAGCTTTCCGAAGCGTGGAAAGCTTTGTCCGCCGGATTGCCCGCCGGTACCAGGTTGCCGGTGTTCATTTGACGCATGATACGGTCGGCGCCCTGTCGGCCTGGAGTCAGCCCGCGCTGGGCTTTGGTTTCCACACTCTTCCAGTCATCTGGAAAGCTGACCTGGTTGTCGACCTCCGCACGTGCACGCGCATCGTTCATCGGGGTGCTGCGCAGCACCATGGTCCCGCGCTCCATGGCCCGCTCGTACATCTGGGTGTATGTGTCGTACGGATTTTCCTCCGTGAACCACGCGTCCGCACCGAAATTGATGGTCAGATCGGCAGACTGCAGGTTGCGCTCAATAGCGTTGTAGACCCGCATGAGTTCCTTGAACTTGATCTTTCGTTTCTTGCTGGGGTCAAGGCGCTCCAACAGCATCTCGTAGAGAACGTCGAGCGCCGCTTGACGGCCGGGCTTGCTGCTGGCCTCCATTTCTTCCAGCCGGGTTTCGATGTAGTGACTCTGCACCAGTTGTGCAGAGGGATTGCGCTTCGCCAGCCAGGGATTGGCCGGCGGGATCGCAGGCAGTGCGGGCATGACGGGACCCCTCGCCGCCGGGATCGCCGGGAGTGGAGGCATCTCCGGCGGCGTCACCCGCAGAGGCGGCGGCAGCGTGGGAGCATTCGTCAATGCAATGGGCGCCGAGAGCGGCTGGCCCGGAAATCCGGTCTTCGGAGCACCCTGGAGCGGTCTGGGAGGCGCGGGGGGAAGACGGTGAGAACCGAAGGTTGGCGTTTGTTCCGGCATGAATTTCACTCCTTCTGCATGAGCTTTGCGTGACGACCATCCGAATGTATGGCAGCCCCCCGGTCAGGGCCATGGAATCTGTGTGTAATCGATCTGCAATCGATGTGACAACGGAAGTCGCTGATTCCAAACCATTAATTCGACGATTTGGACCATACAGCAGAGGCTTTATACTTGGCTTACGGCTCTTGAGTCCACCTTTGTCAACCATTTTTGAATTTGGGCCCTTTCGTTTCGACCCCGCGCAACAGGAGCTTCGCCGGCGTGGACAGCGGGTGCGTGTGTCGGTTTCGCTGCTCAAGCTGCTGACCCTGTTCCTCAACCGTCCCGACGAATTGGTTACCCGCGACCAGATTGCCGACACCCTGTGGCAGGATCAGGTCACCGTCGATGTGGTCACCGGGATCAACACGACGGTGCGGCGGCTGCGGGAAGTTCTGGAAGACGATTCCTCTTCGCCGCGGTACATCGCGACCGTGATCGGATTTGGCTACCGTTTCATTGCGGACGTGAAGGTAACGGACGGCCCCGCACCCCTTACGGAGCTCGCTTCGCCGCCCAACCCGCAGCCCAACCCGCAGTCAGACGCGACCGTCATTGCGGCGCCTCTCGCCATCGCGGCGGATGTCCAAGAGGCGCCGCCGGTCACCGAGACCCGCAATGCTGGGCTGTCTCATGGTCTTCAGCTCTTGGCGGCCCTTCTGGCGGTGGCCCTTCTGGCCGGCGTGGGGATCGCTTTTGGGCGGCATCACCGGATTTCCCCGGCACACCCCCAGCCAGCCCATGCGTCGATCCCTGTCAAAGCTGCGACGCAAATCTCGTTCAATAACGAAGACAACAAAGTCACTGCTGAGGTTATCTCCCCGAACGGCCACTTGCTGGCCTACAGCGACCACTTCGGAACCACCCTCCATTCGCTGGACAATGGCTCCGAGCAACTGCTGACGTCTCCTGCTCCTTTCGTTACCGAACGGATTTCCTGGCATCCACGCGAAGACACACTCGTCGTCAGCGGAGTCGATCCGGCCGACCGGAAAAGCATGGTGTGGACTGTTTTTCTCCGTGGCACCCCGCCTCAACTCCTGTTCCGCGATGCCGGCATGGCCACAGTCAGCCCGGATGGCAGCGCCATCGCCTACACCCGGTCGCACAACACCGAGCTATGGGTTTCCGATGGGCACGGACAGAACTCCCGGCTGCTGGTACCGGCCGTCGACGGCAAATCTATTGCCGGCTTGCTCTGGTCTCCGGGGAGCAATCGGCTGGTCTTCAACCGCAGGAACGGAGCGGCAGACGCCGATGCCGCCAAACCGTCGACGGCCGCGAAGAGCGGTGTAACCCAGCCAGATAGTTATGAGTCCGTCGATGCCGTCACCGGCAGGCTGCTCAGCACGCAGCCGCGCGTCCGCTTCGATTCCGGCATCCTGCTCAAGGACGGCCGGTTTCTCTTCGCCGTCAATCCGGCCCCCGGTGAGGCCCGTCTCATGATGGTACAGACCGACCCCAATACGGGCAGGTTCCTCTCCGACCCGCAGCCGGTGCCGGCATCGCAGGCTTGGCTCGGTTGGGGTAGCGCAACCGAAAGCCTCTCGTCCTCCGCCAACGGAGAAAAGATCGGCGCCATTCTCAACCTCACTACGACCGATATCTACTGGGCGGACATACAGATGCCCAGCCACACGCTGAGCGGCGAAAAGCGATTGACCGGCGACCTGGCGCCCGCCTTTCCCCACGCATGGTCTCCCCCCGGCGACGCCGTGGTCTTTGATGGAAGCCGCAGGCACACATGGCAGATCGCAACACAACGGCTGGGGGAAGCGGCGTCGAAGGTGTTGACCACGCTGCCCAAGACGGCTGCCATGGCAAACTTTTCCCCGGACGGCAAGTGGATTCTCTTTACCGAATACGATGGTGTGCCCGTCCGCGCCATCGGCATCTTTCGTATGCCGGCCGGCGGCGGTGAGCCTGTGCAACTACCCACAACAGGCGCCATCGATGAGTTTCACTGCCCGGCTTCTTCCGCCGGTTCGTGCGTCATCCGCGAGACCGTCGGAACAGAGTTCGTCTTTTACGCTCTCGATCCCGTGCGAGGCATGGGCCAGGAGCTCGGCCGGATGAAGCGGCAACCAACCGTCATCGGCGACTGGTCTATCTCCCCGGACGGCTCGACACTAGCCATGGCCGACCACGACCCCGATCACCCGGCCATTCAACTGGTGCCACTCTCCGCGCACGGTTCGGGACCAGTCTCGAGCATCCCCGTCCGTGGTTTTGGAGTTGTCCGCGATGCGACGTGGGCACCGGACGCGAAAGGCTTCTATGTAGAGACCAAGGCGGCATCGGTATACGATCTGCTCTATGTGGACCGCGCCGGCCATGCGACAGTCCTGCGCCAGAGCCCGAATTCGATATGGGGCGTCCCGTCGCGCGATGGCAAGAAGCTCGCCTACCCCGCCCTGACCACCCGCAGCAATGTCTGGATCGGCACCGCCGGGCTTGCCACTTCGGATCGTTGAAACCGTCCCAATCGTGAAGAATCCTTCGCGAAACTTGGCGCATTTCTTCGCGAACTTTGCGTTAAGGTACTCCTACCACCGGCACAACTGCCCACCCCGCAGCCTCAGTTTCTTTGTCTCGGCGAGAAGCGAAGTCTCATTTGGAGAGAACAAAAGCCTTGACGCAAAGTTCGCCAAGTTAGCCAAGTTTCGCAAAGGCTTCTGAAGCCAGACCCTCATACGTGTCATGACGAGGCCCCGTTCCCATGCAATGTGAAGCCGGAATGGCATGCTGTCCCGAATTCAATGTATACAATAAAGTATTATTTTCGTACGTATTGCTCCTGCATTCGATCGTGAGGCTGTGTTGAAAAGCGTCCATTCTGTCTTTCCGTGTCTCGCCGCATGCGTCTTTCTGACGGCGTCGATTTCGGCCCAGGTTCCCCAGCCGGAAGTCATCCACAGCCACGGCAATCCGATCCTCTCCGACGGTTCTTATTACTCCGCCGATCCGGCGCCGGTCGTCGTCGGCGACACGCTCTACATCCTCGCCGGACGCGACGAGGCGGCGCCCAACGTCAACAACTTCATCATGAACGAGTGGCAACTCTTCGCCACTAGGAACGTCGTCTCAAAAACGTGGCTGCACTACCCCAACATCCTGCGGCCCGAGGGCGTCTTCGCCTGGTCCAAACCCGGCCACGCCTACGCCGGACAGATCATTCAAGGGGCCGACAAGCGCTTCTACCTGTATGCTCCCGTGCAGGAAGGCAAACGCGAACACAACGATCCCTTCGTTATCGGCGTCGCTGTTGCCGACAGCATTCTTGGGCCCTGGAAAGACGCCCACCCCAGCGGCCCCATTGTTTCGCAGTCCGTGCCTGAGCCCAACAACATCCAGAACATCGACCCCACCGTCTGGATCGACACGGATGGCCGCGTCTACCTCTACTGGGGCACCTTCGGCCGTCTCCGCGGCATGGAGCTCGAGCCCGACATGGTCACACCCAAGGGCAAAGAAATCACCGTCACCACCCTCACCGGATTCTTCGAGGCGTCCTGGCTCTTCAAGCGCAAAGACACGTACTACATGGTCTACGCCGACAACAAAGCCGGCCCGGATTCTCCCTGCACACCGGCAAACTATCACGCCTGCATCGCTTATGGCACGGCCCCCACCGCGCTTGGCCCGTGGACCTACCAGGGCGTCATCCTCGATCCCGTCTCCTCCACCACATCGCATCCCGGCGTCGTTCAATTCAAAGGAAAGTGGTACATCATCTACCACACCGCCGATGCCAAAGGCGGTGGCCACTTCCGCCGCAGTGTAGCCATCGATACCGTGCAGTGGGACGACAGCGTCTCCCCCGCACGCATGCTCAAGGTCAAGCAAACCCACGAGCCACAACCGCCGCCCGAGCCTACCCGCAACATCGCCGCCGCTGCCCACTCCTCGGCCTCCAACGAGCCGATCCCCGTCCAGTACTGGATCAAGTCTCTCAACGACGGCATCGTCAAGCCCAACCCTCTGCCGCCCGACATGTGGGGCAGTTGGACGCCACACAACCCGGCCAGCCAGTGGATCCAATATGAGTGGGCCAAACCCGTCATCCTCAACGGGTCACGCATTCAGTTCTGGGGCGACCACCGCGCCGGCGCCAACGCAGGCGTCGCTCCGCCGGCCTCCTGGCACCTTGAATATCGCAGCGGCGACGAATGGAAACCCGTTGCGAATCCCAGCGGCTATCCCACCGCCGTCGGCTCCTTCGTCGACGTGACGTTCGATCCGGTAACGACGCGCTGCCTTCGTGCTGTCTTCGACGCGTCGGGCGATGGCAAGCAATACGCTGGAGTGGCCGTGCAGGAGTGGGAGACTCTCGCCCCGAAACTGGTAGCTCCCTCCGCTCTCCACAAACTGACTCCTGCGAGTGGAGCGAAGCTGGAATGCACGGCAACTCCTGCTCCGTAGCAGTACTTGTTGCCACGCTCCACGAGCGTCCCGATCGTGAAGAAGCCGTGGCGAAACTTGGCGCATTTCTTGGCGAACTTTGCGTTAAAGTACTCCTACCCAAGCACAACTGCCACCCCGCAGCCACAGTATTCTGCCGCAGCGGGCACTCAAGCCGGATCAGGAGAAAGCAAAATCTTTAACGCAAAGGTCGCCAAGTTAGCCAAGTTTCGCAAAGGCTTCTGAAGTCAGGCAGTGCAGCATGCCCTTTTATTTCCTCCGGGACTTCCATCCGAAAGGACGATTCGCAGGTATGCTTCTACACAACGAGAGAAAACGTTATCTCGACGATCTCGATTGGACAGGTTGATGACTTCTTGTTGACAAAGGCCACGGATTCGATAGATGGTCTATGTATTCGAAATTGTATCCATTGCTATCGCAAAACAGGGCGAGGGACAATCCCAGACCGACACGCAGGAATCTTCCGGGTAGCGCGGCCGCTGCGCGCTCCACATCCCCTCAACATCGTCACTCTCTCGAGGCATAACGCATGCAGGCCGAAGTAGACCTCCAAATCATCGAAGCCGCCAACGCGGGCGAGTCGCCCACCGAATTCCGCAAGGCGCTCGGCCTTTTCGACTCCATCATGATCGTTGCCGGCATCATGGTCGGCTCGGGCATCTTCATTGTCAGCGCGGAAATCTCCCGCCAGGTCGGCTCGGCCGGCTGGCTGCTCGTCGCCTGGATCATCACCGGCGTACTGACCGTCTTCGGCGCCCTCAGTTACGGGGAGCTCGCCGCGATGATGCCCTCCGCCGGCGGCATGTACGTCTACCTCCGCGAGGCCTTTTCCCCTCTGCTTGGCTTCCTCTACGGCTGGACCCTCCTCACCGTCATCCAGACCGGCTCTATCGCCGCCGTGGCCATCGCTTTCGCCCGCTTCAGCGGCGTCGTGTTCCCTTCCATCAGCGAGACCAACTACTTTATCGCGCCCATCCGCATTCTCCCCGGCTACGCGCTCTCGCTTTCTTCCGCACAGGCCCTGGCGCTCGCCGTCATCCTGCTCATCTGCTTTATCAACACGCGCGGAGTCACCTGGGGCAAACTCATCCAGAACGTCTTTACCGTGGCTAAGCTCGCCGGAATGGTTGTTCTTCTCGGCCTCGGCGCCTATGCCTTCGTCCGCAATCCCTCCATCTTCCACGCCAACTTCGCCGACGCCTGGCATCCCCGCAACGTCTCGCTGATCCGCACCGTCGACGCCACCACCGGTTTCGGCCTGCTGGTCGCGCTCTGCGTCTCGCAGACTGGCTCACTCTTCTCCGCTGACTCCTGGCACGACATCACCTTCGTCGCCGGCGAAGTCCGCAACCCGAAACGCAATCTACCCCTTGCGCTCGGCATCGGCACCTCCATGGTGATTGCGCTCTACCTGCTCTGCAATATTTGCTACCTCGCGGTACTGCCGATGCATGCGATTCAGACCGCACCGAGTGACCGCGTCGCCACTCTCGTGGTCGACACCGTGCTTCCCGGCATCGGCAAGCTCGCCATGGGCTGCCTCATCATGGTTTCCACCTTCGGCACGGTCAACGCGCTCACCCTCGCCGGCGGACGCGCCTGTTACGCCATGGCGCAGGACGGCCTCTTCTTCCGCCGCGCCGGCACCCTCAATCAGGCTCGGGTTCCCGGCTGGGCGCTCGCGCTGCAATGCCTGTGGTCGCTGCTGCTGGTGCTGCCGCGCACGTACGATGCCGCGACCCAGACCTACGGCAATCTCTACAGCAACCTGCTGGACTACGTTATCTCGGCGGCGCTCATCTTCTACATCCTCACCGTCTTCGGCCTCTTCCGCCTGCGCCGCACCCGCCCCGACGCGCCCCGGCCCTATCGCTGCTGGGGATACCCCTGGCTGCCGGCCCTCTACATTGCCGGGGCGTCGATCGTTCTGGCCATGCTGTTCGCCTACCGCACCGCGACAACATGGCCCGGCCTGTTGATCGTCCTGAGCGGAGTCCCGGTTTATCTGCTGTTGCGCAGAAACAAATCACACGCCAATCGCGTCGCTACAGAACTCGGTTCGGATTAAAGCGTTATTGTCGTATTGCACGAATCAAGAGTTAGAAGGAAAGTTACAAATGCCCATCGTTGCTGGTGTAGATTTCGGGACGCTCAGCGTCCGCGTAACGTTGTTCGACAGTCAGAAGGGCCGTCTCGGCACTGCCTCCGCAAGCTATCCGCTTCACCGTCGCCGGGAAGACCCCGACTTTGCCACGCAGTCGCACGACGACCAGATGCAGGCCCTCGTCACTGCTACGCAACAGGTCCTTTCCGAAACCGGCGTCCAGGGCGCGGACGTCGTCGGCCTCGCACTCGATACCACCGGCTCCAGCGTCGTGCCCGTAGACGCACAGTTGCAGCCGCTCGACGACTACATGCTCTGGTGCGATCACCGCGCCTACAAGGAAGCCCGCGAAATCACGCAGATGGCCCACGCTGAAGGGCTCGAAGCTATCCACTGGTGCGGCGGCGTCTACTCGCACGAATGGGGCTTCGCCAAGCTGCTCTACTGGCTGCGCAACAATCCCGACAAGGGGTCCAACTTCGCCACGGCGCTCGAGCACTGCGACATGGTCGCCGCTACACTCATCGGCATCACCGACCCGGCCGAAGTCCCACGCAGCATCTGCGCCATGGGCCACAAGTGGATGTGGAACCCGCGCTGGGGCGGCCTTCCCCCGCAATCGTTTCTCTCCAGCCTCGACCCGCTGTTCGACGGCATCCGCGAAAAACTTCAAGGCAAATACTCCACTTCGGACGCCATCGCCGGCACACTCAGCCCGCAGTGGGCCGAGCGCATGGGCCTGGCCGCCGGCATTCCCATTCCCGTCGGCGCCTTCGACGCGCACTGGGACGCCATCGGAGCGGGCTGCAAAGAAGGCGATGTCGTCAACGTTGTCGGCACCTCTACCTGCATCATCGCCATGGCCTCGCAGACCAACCTGATCCCCGGCGTCTGCGGTGTGGTCCCCGGAAGCGTCCACCCCAACTTCACCGGCGTCGAGGCTGGCCTGTCCGCTACCGGAGACATCTTCGAAGCCATCGCCCGCCGCGCCGGCACCGATGTGCGCACGCTCTCGCAGGGCCTTGAAGAGTACCTTCCCGCCCAGACCGGCCTGCTGCGCATGAGTTGGGACAACGGCGACCGCACCGTGCTGGTCAACTCCGAACTTGGGGGCATCACGATCGGCTGGAACCTGCTGCACACCGCGCAGGACGAACTCTTCGCCGCCATCGAAGGCACGGCCTTTCACACCCGCATCATCCTCGAACGCCTCGCCGAACACGGCGTCCCGGTCGAGCGAGTCATCAACGCTGGCGGCATCCCGCAGCACAACAGCGTCCTGAACCAGGTCTACGCTAACGTGCTCGGCAAGCCGGTGCTGGTACCCGACGGCGTCCCCACCAGCCTCGGCTCGGCAATCTTCGCCTTCGTCGCGTCGGGCGTCTTCCCTTCCATCGAAGCCGCGCAGCAAGCCATGTGCCTGCCCTTCAAGACCTATCAACCCCAGCCTGAAGCGGCGCCACTCTACGACGAATTGTTCGCTCTCTACCGCAAACTCTACTTCGCGTTCGGCCAAAGCGAAGCCGCCCCCGCATCGGTCGGAGATGTGCTGCCGGTTCTGCGCCGGATCGCCACAAACGCTCGAAACTCCGCAGCTGCCCTCCCCTCCTAAGCCTGACCACATCACGCGTCCACTTCTAAGAAGAGTTATTTGTTGAAAGGAAATGCAAGCATGAACCTGGAACACCTCGAAATTTGGTTTGTCACCGGAAGCCAGCACCTCTACGGAGCGGAAGCCCTGGCCAAGGTCGCGGAAAATTCTCAAAAGATCGCCGCCTCTCTCGACGCGGAAAGCGCGATTCCGGTGAAAGTTGTCTTCAAACCTATCCTCACCACCAGCGACGAGATTCGTGAGCTCTGCCGCGAAGCCAACAACGCAAAAAACTGCATCGGCCTTGTCCTCTGGATGCATACCTTCTCACCGGCCAAGATGTGGATCGCCGGCCTCAAGTCGCTCGCAAAACCCTTCCTGCATCTGCATACGCAGTTTAATCGCGAGCTTCCCTGGTCCACCATCGACATGGACTTCATGAACCTGAACCAGGCCGCCCACGGCGACCGCGAGTTCGGCTTCATCACCGCGCGCCTGCGCCTTCCGCGTAAAGTCGTCGTCGGCTTCTGGCAGGACGCCGCCACGATAGCTGAAATTGCCGCGTGGACCCGCGCTGCGGCCGGTTGGAACGAGTCGCAGAACCTCAAGGTAGCGCGCTTCGGCGACAACATGCGCGACGTCGCTGTCACGGACGGCAACAAGGTCTCGGCAGAAGCCCAGTTCGGCTACAGCGTCAACGGATACGGCATTGGCGACCTCGTCGATCGCATGAACCAGTTCGGCGACTCCGACGTGGACAAGCTCGTAGCCGAGTACCGTGACGCCTACACCATCGCAAAGACCCACGACCGACCCGACTCGCTCCGCAACGCCGCCCGCATCGAACTCGGCCTGCGCGCCTTTCTCGAAGAAGGCGGCTTCGGCGCTTTCACCGACACCTTTCAGGACCTCCACGGTCTCGACCAGCTTCCCGGCATCGCCGCACAGCGCCTGATGGCCGATGGATACGGCTTCGCCGGCGAAGGCGACTGGAAGACCGCAGCGCTGGTACGCATCATGAAAGTGATGGCCAGCGGAATGCACGGCGGGACATCCTTCATGGAGGACTACACCTACGACTTCAGCGGAACGCCCAAAGTCCTGGGCTCGCACATGCTCGAAATCTGCCCATCGATAGCCGCCGAAAGACCCTCGCTCGAAGTCCATCCGCTCGGCATCGGGGGGAAAGCCGACCCCGTCCGCCTCGTCTTCACCGCTCCCAGCGGCCCCGCGGTCGTCGCCTCGCTGGTCGAGATGAGCCATGGCTATCGTCTCGTCGTCAACGAGATCGACGTCATTCAGCCGGACGAAGCATTACCCAATCTCCCGGTCGCCCGTGCCGTATGGCTGCCGAAGCCAAGCCTCAAGGTGGCCGCAGCAGCCTGGATTTACGCCGGAGGCGCCCACCATACCGGCTTCAGCCAGGCCCTGACGACAGAACACCTCGAAGACTTCGCGGAAATCGCCGGCATCGAGCTGCTCGTCATCGACGCCGACACACGTCTGCGCGAACTGCGGCAGCAACTTCGATAGCACCGCAATCAGCAGGGCGCCAGGAAAGTCAACGTAAAGAAAAAGTGCGACCCCCGTTCAGGATGGTCGCACTTTTTACGTAGCTGTTGATCTTATGGAGCCGACGAGCGGAGTTGAACCGCTGACCTACTGATTACGAATCAGTTGCTCTACCAACTGAGCTACGTCGGCCTGCTCCTCTGCCATTCTAGAGCATATTTCCTGTTGTTGCGAATCGGATCAGGGCGTGCAGTACCGACGCCCCATATTCATTTCCTGATCGCCAGCGCGACGAGCCGCTCCACATCCATACGGTTTCCGTTTCCCAGAAGCTGAGACGTAAAACAATGAAAGAACGATCCTGCCATCAGCGCGCCCGCCGCCGCCAGTGCATCGACAGCGCTTTCGATTCGGCCCAACGCCTGCTCCTGCTCGATATAGCGTGCCAGCGTCGCGATGCCGCGATCAGGCCCCTTGCCTGCGTCCTCCAGAGACTGCCTGAACCGGACAATCAACTCTTCTTCCATCGATAACGAACACAGCATAGGCATCACCCGGGTATGGAACTGCAAAAGCCCTTCAACGGCCGCCTGAAGGTTCACCTCAGGGGTTCCCAGGCCTGCCTTGGCCTCCAGCGCGTGCAGAGGCACCAGCATCTCCGGCAGGCTCTGATGCAATACGGCAAGCACAAGGTCGAGCCGGTCTTTGAAGTGGACATAGATTGCCCCTTCCGAACAAGGCACCTCCCGCGCGATGGCCCTGGTGGTCAGCCCTCCCAGCCCTCGTTTCCGCAACAGAGTTTCTGCCGCTGACAGTATCCCCGCCCTTAGATCCCGCTTTGACTTCACCATCATCATGCTGCCCCTTGCGTCATCCTTGCCACTTCATCATCGCTCAAATGATATATTGAGTGAGTGCTCACTCAATACGTATAGGAAAATGTATGAACCGCATCACCGCTGGTAGGTTTTTGTTGACGTTCGTCCTGCTGGGTGGAGCAGCTCTATCTTTCGCATTGGACTGGCAAACCAATCACCTGCTCAATCCCCTGTGGCACCCTCATGCGCGCTACCACTCCGCAATTCTGCTCTTCCTGTTCGCTGGTGTGGCCGGAGTCGCCACCTGGCTGCTCTGGCGGCGCTCACGCGAGCCACGCATCGCGTTTACCGCCGCCGCGCTGCTTTCGCTCTCCTACTGGACGCCCTTCTTCTACGTCCCGGCGCTCTTGCCCGGCGCCTCGTACTGGGCAGGGATTCCCGGACACGAACCGCGCTTCCACGGAATGATCCTCTACCCCAACCTCATCGTCGTCGGTCTGTTCGTCGTGCTCACGATCGCCGGATGGTGGTTGGGGCGAGACGCATCGGCAGTCTAAGTTCTGCAAAAGGACCTACTGCATCGGCAGGAACTTCCCGGCGCAGGGGTCCGCGACTCTCTTTACCATTGGCTGCGTTCCCGTCACCTTCACGCTCTTGCCTTCCAGCGGGAAATTCGTTCCACTCCCCTGCAACGCAATGTCCGCAAAATCCAGATGCACCTGCGTCGGCTTGATTCCGTTGATGACCACATTCTGCAACGTCACTCCCGTGCGATGCTCCTCGTTGAGTCCGGCAATCAGCACGTCCCCGGGCGTCTCGTCATAAATATCCTGCAAGACGATCCCCTTGTAATCAGGGATTTTGTCGCCTTCATACTTCGGGTCTTCAAACGGTTCCACCGTCTGGTTCGTGTAATACGGAGAGATCGCAATCGGGTTCTGCACGCCGGTCATGCAAATCCCCTTATAGATAAGGTCGTGCACCGGCCCGCCGCGCTTCACGTTGCTCTTGATGCGGACACCCGACGTCGTATGGTCCTCTGTCAGATCGTGGACCACAAGGAAGCTCTGCCCCAGCACTGTCTCGGAACCGATCGACATCCCATGGCCACTATAAAAGTGGTCGTGGATCACGCTCATATGCGACACGCCCTGCTTGATCGCAATATTGTCGTCGCCGTTGTCGATCCAGCTATACGCTACCGTGATGTTCTGTGACGTGCCGGGGTCGATCCCGTCCGTATTGCGCGCGTCGTACTTCTTATCCACCGGCGTCTGCAAGTGCACGCCCCACGCCGTAAATCCGTCCGTGCCATTCACGCTGACGTGGAAGTTGGTGGAGTTGTGCAGCGTGATGCGGTACAGCACCAGCCCATCCGCCCTGTTGGCCACGATCATGCGCGGATTGTAGTAGAGATCGTCGTGCGGCTCGGCCTTCCGCGCCTGCTCCCACCAGCTGTAGTCCTTGCCCAGGATCTTCGCGTACCCCCGGCCATCGATCACGCCATCTCCCATGATCGCCGCGTTCTTCACGTTGATCGTGATCAGCGCCCGGCACCCTCCGCGTGGCCTCCCGGGGCCGGTCGCAAACGTTGGAAAGCTCGTCGGCCGCGGCATCGACGTGCCGCATTTGCCCGGCTCGCCGGGTTTCGCGTCAGGATTCGGAACTTCATACACCTTGGCATCGCGGGACCCATATAGAGTCACGCCTTTATCGATCTGCAGCGTCACCCCATCGCGCAGTTCAAGCGGCCCGGTCAAAAACGCACTCCACCGCGGGTGTCTGGGAAACCCGGGATGCATCGAGACGCCCTCGATCAACTCCACCGCCTGCCCCGGCTTGCACCTATCAATCGCCTTTTGGATCCGTTCCGTGTCCAGCCTGCCTTCATCTTCTTCGCGAATGCTTTCGCCCACCTGCTCCAGCTTCGCAGCCAGTTGCGCACACACCGCCGGAAACTTTGGCTCGTTGACCACGCGCGTATCCTGCGCCCGTGCCACACCAGCCATGAGAAGCGCGAGGCAAGCGACTGCCGCCAGCCGCCAACGGCGAGGCGCTACACCAGCATGGGGCAAAGCCCCATAAACCCTCCGCGCTGCGTATAAGTGGGCTGAAGGCCCGATCCATACATTCGCCACATCACCCGCCGATTCACGCATGTTCGAACCTCACACTACCGCTCTGCCAAACTAGCACAGCAGCCTCGCTCGCTTTCCAAACGTGCGCGCAACAATTCCGTCCCGGCTTTTCCACAGAAAGCGAAAGGGCCGCCCGGCAACAGGGCGACCCTTTCTTTGGGAGGTAGCACCAACAGAGGCAAAGCTGTCGGAACTCTCTGGTGCAAGAGTATGTTCGACCTTCCGAAGTGTCAAGCAGTTTTGCTGTGAATCGTAAGTTGTTTATTTTCAGCACTTGATGACGTTACTGGAGAATTAACACCCGGTCCGGCACCCTGTTCCACCCCTCAGGAAGCCGGCGGATCGAACTTCGGGGGTGGATTCTGGTTCGCCAGATGCAGGCTCAAAAACTCCGCATCGGTGGCCGCATCCTTGCCCTGCATCTTCCGCACCATCGCACGCCCGCCACCCAGAAACAGACCCACTACAACCGCCGCGAGCATCCCTACACCCGACAAAATCGCGATGCTTTGGAGCAGGCTGAATGTCTTGCGCAGCTCCGTGTGGAACTCCAGCGGCATTGGCTTATCGAAACTCAGCTCGTTGCGCAGATGAATATTCTCCACCATGTTTTGCGCATCGTCAGCGCTGAACGTCCCCGTCGCAACGATCACCAACTCACCTTCGCGCCGCGTCTTCGCTCCGCTGGCCTGCGATTCAATGGCGCGCAGATGGTCGCCCGCAATCTGCGGCGTGGGGTAGAGCAGCAGCGTCACTGTCTCCTTGCCGCGTTTGTCGGAGTAGTCGGCTATCGCGGCCTCAGCACTCTTCTCCCATCCCAGCGTCGCTGCATCCAGAGTTCCACCCATGGCCGTGTAACTTGCCGGACCGAGCGCATAACGCAGGCTCCCCACTACCAGTCCCTTCGCCGGGAAAAACGTCGGCAGCAGCGGCGCCTGGCTTCGCGGCCCACTCACTTTGGGCAGTGCACCCGTCACACCGGCAAGCACTGCATTCTCCGCTCCCGGCTCCGCGAGCAGGACGACCGTCTGCTTCAGAACGACCGTTCGCCCATCGACAGTCGCCGTCTGGTCCGCTGTGTCATCCAGCTTCGGCCCCGCCGATCCGCCCTTGCGATACAGCGTGAACGCCGACAGAGCACCTGTCGCATCGTTGAACTGCAGCGCCTCAAGCTTCGTCGAGCCATACGTGCCGCGAGCGAACCGCTGCAACCCATCTTCCTTCAACGCCGCCGCTCGCCCAGCATCAGCCTGCGCAGGATTGTCTCCCGCCACAGCATCGCTCTGCGTTACCCCATGGACACTCTGTGGCAACAACGATCCCAGCGGCTCGACCAGCGTCGTCACCCCCTGCGCCGACACCACTCCACCCAGACATCCAAACACCACTGCCGCGCCAACCCAGCCCAAACACCTCATATAGCGCAGACTACACCACCACCCTAAAGGTGAGCGAGAGGCAGAGAGCGAGAGCCCAGGGTTCAGGGTTCAGGGTTCAGAGCCAAAACTCACAACTCACAACTCACAATACGATCCCGCATTCCGAACACCGGGCCCTAAACCCCAAAACCTACTTCTTCGCCGCGACCCTCACCACCGGCGTCTTCACCCCATTGATCCCCGCCGCATACCTCGCCACACCATTGAACAAACTCTCCGCAACCCGCTGCCTATACTCCGGCGTCAGCAACTCTTCCGCATCATCCGGATTCGACACAAACGAAATCTCCGCCAGGATCGACGGCATATTCGCCCCAATCAGCACCACAAACGGAGCCTTCTTCACCCCACGGTCCTTCAGCCCCTCGTTGCCTTTCGCAAGCCCCTTATAGAGAGCGCCCTCGACATCGGTCGCCAGCTCCTTGCTCTCGTCAATCTTGTCCTTCAGGGCGATTTTCTTCACCAGGTCGCTCAGTTCGTGCACGCTCTGCGTCGACACGGCATTCTCCCGCGCCGCAACCCGCATCGCTTCCGGGTCGCTCGTGAAGTTCAGGTAATAGACCTCTGTGCCACGCGCGCTCGCATCCGGAGAACTGTTGGCGTGCACCGAAATAAACAGGTCCGCCTGGGCCTTGTTCGCAATCGCGGTCCGTGTCTCCAGCGGAATGAACGTATCGTCCGCCCGCGTGTAGACGATCTCCGCACCCATGCGTTGGTGCAGCAGCTTGCCCAGCCGTAGCGCCACATCGAGCACTACGTCTTTCTCCTGGATCCCTTCCGCGCCCAGCGTCCCCGAGTCGTGCCCACCATGCCCGGCATCGATCACGATCCGCCCAATCTTCAGCCCCAGCGCCCGCATCAGCGACGTCTCGCCATCGGCCGTCGGCGGAGCCACCACCGCCGGCGCCGCTACGCCACGCGTGCCGAGATCAACCCTCGCGGGCTTTTTTGCTCCTGCCCCCGGCGTCTTCTCCGAAATCGGCCCCGATGTCGGACGGCTTGTCGCCTCCACCTTCCCCGGCTGGTCGCTGACCTCGGCGACTTCGGTACCGGTATTTCCTGTGTGCGTCACCACAGTGTTCGGCACCGGCTTTGCAACCGTCGGCTTCACCGGAATCACAACCCGCGGCGGAGCGACGGCAGCATTGTTCGCACCCTTGGAATCCTTCGCCACCGTCCTCGCCGGCAACCCGAAACCAGCGCTTCCGTCGGTCACCGGCATCGGTGGCAAACTCGAGACGACCGCATCGGCGCTCGGCTTCGCAACCGGCAGTACCGGATCGTTGCTGCTGGCGAAATGCTGGTCGTTGCTACTCGCGAAGTGCGGATTGGTCACCGCATCCGCCTGCTTGCCGTGAATATCGATAATCAGCCGGTAAGGGTTCGGCAGCAGAAATGCCGAATAGTCCGTCACCTGATGGACATCGAGCACCACCCGTGTCACATCGTCCGCATACTGCGCCGCGCGAATCCTGGTCAGGAACCCATCGTCCGTCACCGCAAAACTTTTGCCCACCAGCTCCGGGGCCAGGTGCGAATGATGCAGATCGAAAAATATCCGGTCCGGATGCTCCACCCGCGCCGCCTGGTACTCAACCTCGTCGCCAAGGTCGATCGCAACTCGCGTATAGCTGGGCGTCGACCAATGCCGAATCCCCGTCACCCGCGCTACCGGCCCAACAGGCTTGCCGTTTCTGCCAGCGGTTCCACTTGCACTGTCCTCTCGACCGGAACGCGTAGCGGGTAGGGTAGAGATCGCTGGACTCGCATCGCCCGGCGCATCCACAACTCTGTCATCTCGACTGGAGCGCGGAGCGCGTAGTGGAGAGATCGCAGCATTGGCATCCGCCGACGGCACAACAACTCTGTCATCTCGAACCGAGGCCGCGTTCTTTGCGGACGCGGTGGAGAGACCCGCTGGAGTTTTTGCGGTTGCCGGATGTCCCGAAGCCACCGCCGCATTCTCAGAGGCAGCCGCCTTCGCCAGCACCGCCGCCGCACTCCTGGGATAGGTTTTCTTCAGCACCGCCGTAACCCGCTTCGCTTCGGCTTCATCGTCCAGGCCGCCCGGCCCAAACAGCGCCACCTCCGCCCCCAGCGCAGGAGCGGCCAGCGAGCTCGTCGGGTACTGTTTTGCTAGAAACGCATACTGCCCGGCCGCATCACGCAGGCTTTTCGTATCATGCAGCTCCCGTCCCTGCTCGGCGAGCAGCTCTGCCACCTGCTCCACGGCAGCCGCCGCATGTACGTCCGCCGGGTTCGCATGATAGATGGCGCGAAACCCATCCATCACACCCTGATATTCAGCCCGCGTATGCGAACTCTGCGCTTCGAACTTCCCCCGCGCCGCATTCGCTGCCTGCCACGCATCCGCCGGAACCGGCCGCGCCGCCGCCGTTACGCAACCGACCGCGCACCACAAACCCACCGCGACCGCATCGCGAACGCCACCCCTGAACCGACTCATAGCCTTCTTCAGTTTAAGTTTCTCCGCCCCACCGTGCGCTGTGAATCGCAAAGGTACACCCGCAGATACCTCACATTGTGATTCCGCAGCTCCCCGTTCTCTGCTAAACCCACACAAACTGGTCATTTCAAGCGGACGCTCGCGTTTTTGTTTTCTTTCAAATTAACAACAAACCCGTCATCCTGAGCGGAGGCTCGCGGCCTCACGCGAGCCGCAGCCGAAGGACCTGCCGGGTGCTCACATCACCACAACCGATCGCCCCGTTTAACCACAACCAATCTCCCAGCTCCCCAACAATGCTCGCCAACGCGCAAACATCCAGAGCATCGTTAAAACGGTTCGTAAAATGTGCGACCTCAGTCCGTAGTGCAGGTCCTTCGACTGCGGCTCGCAAAAGCGCGAGCCTCCGCTCAGGATGACGCACTTGTTGGTTATTCATAAGAGCGAGGCGCAGCAGGAAGCCTGCCATAACGCTCACCCCGTTCAACCACGAACGAGATTCGTCACCCCAGCAACTCCCCCACAACTCCAGCTGCCGCAACCAAAGCCCCATCCAGCGCTCCGACATCCGCCCCGCCAGCCTCCGCCAAATCCGGCCTTCCACCGCCCTTGCCGCCAACTTTCGCAGCGAGCAGCCCGACAATCTTCCCCGCCTGCACCTTCGCTGTCAGGTCCTTGGTCACGCCAACGATCAACGAAACCTTCCCCTCAACAGCCGCGCCGAGCACAACCACACCCGACCCCAGCTTCCCACGCAGTTCATCCACAAGGTTCCTCATCTGCGATTTATCGAGAGCATCCACGCGCTGCGCCAGCACCTTCACACCCTTGACCTCGACAGCCGAAGAAGCCGCATCCGCAGTCGCCGCGCTCGCCGACTTCATCCGCAGAGCCTCCAGCTCGCGCCGCAGCTTGCGCATCTCCTCATCCTGCGCCGACACCTTCGCCTTCAGCGCCTCAGCCGAAGCCTCGCCACCGCCCACAAACTGCGAAGCAACACGCGCCACGTCAGCGTCTCTGCGGAACAGCCCCAGCGAGCCGGTGCCGGTGACGGCCTCCACGCGCCGCACACCACTCGCCACGGCACTTTCGCCGACCAGCTTGACCAACCCGATCTCTCCCGTCGCCGCCGTATGCGTGCCTCCGCAAAGCTCGGTCGAGAAGTCGCCAATCTTCACCACCCGCACGCGTTCGCCATACTTCTCGCCAAACAGCGCCATCGCGCCATACTCATGGATCGCCACATCGATTGGCACATCCACCATCGTCTGCACCGGCGTGTTCGCCAGCACCTGGCGGTTCACGATGTCTTCAATCTCCTGCAACTCTTCGTCCGCGACTCCCGTAAAGTGCGAGAAGTCGAACCGCAGCCGCGCGCGATCATTCAACGATCCCGCCTGCTTCACATGCGTCCCCAGCACTTCGCGCAGCGCCGCGTGCAGCAGATGCGTCCCCGTATGATTGCGCATCACCGCGTTGCGCACCTCGCCGTTGACGACCGTGTCGACACTATCGCCCACCGCAATCGTCTGCTTCACATTTACGCTGTGCGCGAACACGCCCTGCACCGGCTTCTTGCATCCGGTCACGTCCGCAACAACAGTATTGTGATCGCCCGAGTACAGCCAACCCACATCGCCGACCTGTCCACCCGAGTCGGCATAAAAGCTCGTCGCATCAAGAACGACTTCACCCGTCTCGCCGGCCTTCAACTCCTGCACACCAACGCCGTCCTTCACCAGCGCAATCACGCGCGCGCCATCGACACGCAGCGACGAATATCCTTCAAACTCCGTCTTCGCCAACTCGCGATAAACCGGCGCCGCCGACTTCTGCGATCCACCCTTCCAGGAAGCGCGAGCGCGCTGTTGCTCTTCTTCCTTCGCAGCGTCGAAACCGGCCATATCGAACTCAATGCCTGCGTCACGCGCTGCATCCACCATGAAGTCCAGCGGCATACCGAAGGTCTCGTACAAACTGAAGGCTTTTGCGCCCGAACGCAATGTCTCTTCGGTCATCTGCTTAAGGCCAAGCTCGAGCGTGCGCGCAAACTGCAGTTCTTCCGCGAGCACCACCTTCGCAACCCGTTCCACAGATTCCTTCAACTCCGGATAAGCCACCGCCATCTCATCGCGCACGGCGAGCACCATCTCGTGCATGAACGGCCTCTCCTGCCCTAGCAGCCTTCCATGCCGAATCCCGCGACGCAGAATCTTCCGCAGCACATACCCGCGTCCTTCGTTCGCCGGCTGAACGCCATCCGAGATCAGGAACGTCGCCGCCCGCGCGTGGTCGGCAATAATCCGCAGCGAGGCGGCACCCTTCTCATCGCTCAAAGCGAGAGCGTCAATCTGGGAACTGGAAACTGGAAACTGGGAGCTCGAAGCTGGAAGCTCGGAACTGAAAGCAAACCCCGTCAGCTCTGCGGCCCGCTTCAGCAACGGAGTAAACAAATCACTCTCGTAGTTCGAAAGCTTCCCCTGCAACACGCAAGCTATTCGCTCCAATCCCATGCCCGTATCGATGCTCGGCTTCGGCAGTGGCGTCAACACACCATCCGAGCTGCGATCGAACTGCATAAACACGAGGTTCCAGATCTCCATGTACCGCTGGTCGTCTTCCGGAAAAGGCTTGTCCACCCCAGCAGTCTCCGCGGCCTCCAACCCAAGGTCAAAAAATATCTCCGAGCACGGGCCACACGGGCCGGTATCGCCCATCTGCCAGAAGTTGTCCTTCATCCCCATCTCGAAGATACGTTCCTTTGGCACTCCTGCTTCGATCCACAGCCGTTCCGCTTCGTCGTCGCGCTCGACGCCGTTTTCGCCCTTGAAGATCGTCACGTACAGCCGCGATGTATCGATCCCGAACCACTCCGGCGACGTCAGCAGCTCCCACGCATACGCAATCGCCTCGCGCTTGAAGTAGTCGCCAAACGAGAAGTTCCCCAGCATCTCGAAGAAGGTATGGTGCCGCCGCGTGAAGCCGACGTTCTCGAGGTCGTTATGTTTGCCGCCCGCCCGCACGCACTTCTGGCTCGACGCGGCCCGCGAGTAGTCGCGCTGCTCCTGGCCGAGGAACACGTCCTTGAACTGGTTCATCCCCGCATTGGTAAACAGCAGTGTTGGATCGTTGGCCGGCACCAGCGACGACGAGTGGACCCGCCGATGCTCCTTGCCCTCAAAAAACCGCAAAAATTCTTCCCGAATCTGACTTCCCGACAGGTTACGCATAGCCTTAAAGTCTACCAGCGCCCTCTACAACTTTCCCGCGGCGCCACTAACACCATCGTCCGTTGAACAGTCGCGTGAAACTGTCAAACTAAGTAAGGGTCATTCTCAACAACGTGCCAGACAGGATCGTCGCTTGGACGTCGAAACACTATTCTTCGTAGAAGCCAGCCTGTTGTTTCTCTTCGGGCTGACGATGATCGTCACTTCGCTCGGTCAGCAAACGTCGCAATGCAGCGACTACTGGTTCGCCGCATCCAACATGATTGGCGCCGCCGGCCTTCTGCTCCACGCCCTTTTTCCCCACCCACTCCTTTTCACGGTCCTGGTCCCTAACGTCCTTCTGTTCATCGAACTCTCGCTCCTCAACAAAGCCATTGCCGAGTTCGTTCAACACGGCCGCCGCATCTGGCTCGGTCTCCTTGTCCTGTCCGTGGCCATGACGATCACTTCAGTGCGTATCGTTTTCCTGCACCTGAACCCCGGCCTGATCGTCGATTGCCTCTCCATCATCACCATCACAACGGCGACCTGCAGTGCGATCCTACTGTTCCGTTTCGGCGGCGTTGGCTCCCGCACAGCATCGCGCATTATGGGAACACTCTTCGCGCTCTACGCACTCAATAACCTCGCCCACATGGTCGACGGTCCCCAGCACCTCAGCCTGCGTTTCTACCACCTGTGGTTCGACCGCACCGTCATCGCGGTCATGAGCTTCGGCTACATCCTCATGACCGCCGCGCGCCTGCGCAACAGGCTCGAGCAACAAGCCAACACCGATCACCTTACCGGGACACTGAACCGGCGCGCGGTGGAGCACGCGGCCCGCATGCTCGTCACTCGCAAACATTCCCGGCCGCAGTGCGTTTCAGCCCTCATGCTCGACCTCGACAACTTCAAAGGCATCAACGACACCTTCGGCCATCACGCCGGAGATCTGGCTCTCCAGGCACTCGCCGACTGCCTTCGCGAAACCATGCGCACCACAGACCTCATCGCCCGGTTGGGTGGCGACGAGTTCCTTGTCATCATGTCAGGCACCACAGACCTCGACGCCCATCTCACTGCCGACCGATTACGCTCCCATATCTCCGCCGTCCGCATCCAATCCGATCGCGGCTACTTTCGAATCCGCGCGAGCATCGGCGTTACCTCCGTCGACGGCCGAGATTTCAGCGTGGAAAGTCTCATTCGACTCGGCGACCAGGCTCTCTATGCCGCGAAATTCAAAAATCATCAGGCCGACCCCTTCGCCCCAATGTCGCTGGCTGAACTCAACACCCTGCACCCGGCCGCCATATAAGTTCTTCCAGCCCTGCCTCGGCGTACCTCAAAACCAGGTCTTGCTCCTGTACCGCATATACTCTTCACCGAAAGCCTCGGTCAGCACCCGCGCCTCATTACGGGAGCGGAGCTTCTGTAGCGGCACCAGCACCAGGACCACCGTCAACGGGCCCCACTTCGATAGAAACAGCGACAGCCCGGCGACCACAAATCCGCCAAAAAAATAAATTGGGTTCCGTATCCGGGAGTACAGGCCCGTCGTCACCAACTTCGTCGCCTTCGCCTTGTAAGAAAACGAAGCACCCAACTGGATTCGAGCCAGCACAAACGGGGGAAAAGCCGCCGCCGCGATCGCGCCTCCGACAATCCTCTGCGCATCCCACTGCACCTCATACGCATGCAGCACTAACAAACCGACCGCGACAATAACCACGGCCAGCGTGATCATATTCAACTTCATGGGCCCGCCTCAATGGAAAGGTGTAACGAAGACTAAAACAATTTATCTACGGGTGTATAGGTCGCGGTTTCAGCCATGACAATGATCCCAGCCGAATCCTTCCGGCCTTCCAATGCAGTCATAAGAAAACGCCGTGAGCGTAAGGCACGCAAAGGGAACGCCACAAATGCCGTGGCGAAAACATTGCGTCCCTGGCGCCCCTTGCGTTTTGCTTCGCTTTACCCGTTGGGACTTAGATATTCCCTAACGCATTCCCGGCCGCCAAGTAATCCCTTCCAGCCGCAACTCCGCATCTTTCGTCGCACGCAGCTCGCCAAAGTCCTCTTTCTGGCGCACCATCTCAACCATACTCACCAGCGCATCGAACGCATCCTCCGACCCCTCGGCCTTCTTCATCACGCCTCGCGAAATTTCGGCATACAGCGCATCTTCCTTCCGCTTCGCCTTCAGATACCTCTTCCGCGCGGCTTCATTACTCTTCGCCACCGCCCCCGTCATCAGCCGGGTATACATCTCCACCACCAGCGGTTTCGCACTTGCACTTGCCGTTGCATTTGCTTTTCTTGTTGTCATCCTCGCAGAGGATCTGGTTTTGTCTTTCGCCTCCAGCGCGGCATCCTCAAACGGCCACACCTTAAACCCCGCCTCTCGCAACCGCAGCAAAAACGGCATCGCCCGCAGAGACCCGGTCCCCACGCTCCCACTTCCACCTATCTGAAACGGCGACTTCGGCGTGATGCCCTTCATCTTCGCCGCCCGCACCGCATCCCCGCCTTCCAACGATTGCGCGACCTTATTCTCCCAGTCTGTCCCGCGCATCATGCGCCTGTAGCCTTCTCCGCAGAACTGTTCGGGCCGCTTATGCGGCTTGCCCCAGAACCGCTCATCCCGCGCAACGTCCTCGCACTCGCGCGCCAGCCACCGCTCCCCCTGCCCCGCGGCAACTTTCTCCCAGAACTCGAACACGGTCGCGCATCCATGCTCCTGCAGGAACCACGACGGGAAGCTGAAGCAGCAATCGATTCCCACCACCATCCGCGGCGTCTCGGCCGCCATCTCGATCAGCCATTCCGCCACCTCATCCCGTGTTCGCCCAGCCTCAAGCGTGACCTTGCCGGCGGCCCAGACCCCGGCCCAGATATGTCGCCGCTGCCCTGCCGCATCGACCCGCCCCGACCAGTCAAGCGCGACGATGCGCTCGACCTCCGTCTGCCCGTGCGTTTGCCTTTCTTGCTTGTCATTCCCGGAGGGAATCTGCTTTTGTTTTTGCACTTGCCTCTCTTGTTTGTCATCCCGAACGGGATCTGCTTTTGCGGTTGCTTTTCTCGTTCTGATTTAGTTGCGGCCTGCAGGCATCTATAGGTCGCGCCTTCAGCGCTCGAACATATACCCGCCTGTGACCTGGGGTTTCACCCCAGGCTGGTATAGATCGCGCTTTCAGCGCTAAAACCGGACTGGACCACACCTGAAAGTAAATCGCTCAGTCCTCAACGACATCGACCTCTTCCACCTCCACGCCCCACTCCCGCAGCACCTTCCACACCGTTTTTGTCGAAAACCCCGCCGCCACCAGCCGCCGCATCGCCTTCGCCGTCTCCTTCTGCTTCTTCTCACGGTCGCCTTCGGGCTTCTTCATCCTCTTCCGCGCCACATACTCGCGCGCCAGCGCGACCTCATCCACATCCTCATACGCGGTCCCCAGCGCTTCCTTCACCAGCGGAGCGGCGATGCCTTTCTGCATCAACCCCTGCTGCACGCGACGCTGCCCAAACTTCTCATTGTCCCGCCGCAGTCGCGTAAAGTCCGCCGCAAACCTTTCATCGCTGAGATACCCAAGCTCCTTCAGCTTCGCGATCACTTCATCGATCGCCTTAGCTCCATCGTCTCCAGCAACGGCCCGCTGCGACATGAGCCGTCGAAGATCGCGCTCACTCTTCATACGCGAAGCCAGCGACCGTACCGCATACTCCAGCAACCCCGCATACTCCAGCGGAGCCTTCGCCGTCTTCGTCTTAAACGCCATCGCTCAACACCCCCACAACCCTGTCATCCTGAGCGAAGGCTCGCGCTTTTGCGAGCCGCAGCCGAAGGACCTGCCATACTTCACACACCACCCCAGCCGCTGACGCCGTTTAACTACTACTTCCCACTCTTCGGATGAGCCACGGCTTTTGCGCCTTCTGGACCCTGAGCCCTGGGCCCTGGCCCCTTGCTCATGGGATTCACCGCCGGCCCCACCCCCGCATACTTCCCCATCCCCAGCCACCTATCGCACCAGTCATCCACAGTCTCATACCAAAGCTGCGAGTTCTGCGGCTTCAGCACCCAGTGACCTTCATCGGGAAAGTACAGCATCTTCGACGGCACGTGGAGCAGTTGCAGCGCCGTAAACAACTGGAACCCCTCGCTCACATCGAGCCGATAGTCTCTCTGCGAATGCACCACCAGCGTCGGCGTGTGCGCATTCTTGATATACAGCATCGGAGAATTCTTGCGGAACGGGTTCTCCGCGGTGGGCTTATCGAAGTAGTCCCACGGATATGCCGGCCTGGTCTGCTCCACTTCGCCGTTCGCGACTCTTTGGTTGTCATTCCGCAGCGCAGCGGAGGAATCTGCTTTTCCAACCGGCGCCGCTTGTAGAGGCCGGAACTCCCACTCGTTGAACCACAACTCTTCGGTCGAACCGAAGGCCGACTCCGCGTTATATAGACCGTCATGCGTGACGATGCACTTGAAGCGGTCAGTATGCGTCAGCACCCAGTTCGCCATGAACCCGCCATAGCTCGCACCCAGCGCACACTCGCGGTTCTTATCGATAAAGGAGTACTTTGCCTCCGCATAATCCAGCCCCTTCATCAAATCGACGAAAGCCTTGCCGCCCCAGTCGCCCGAAACCTCATCCACAAACTTCTGCCCATACCCAGTCGACCCACGACGATTCACGCCGATCACCACATACCCATCGGCGGCCAGCAACTCCCAGTTCCACCGATAGCTCCAGGAATCTCCCCAGGCTGTCTGTGGGCCGCCGTGCATCAGGAACTTCACCGGATACTTTTTCGCGGGATCGAAGTTCGGCGGACGAAGGATGAAGCCTTCAACCCATGTCTTAGCGGCCCCACCAAATGTGAACTCTTCCATGCGCGGCAGTTCTAGTTGTGTGAGCAATGCGTCGTTTAGATGAGTAAGTCTCCTCTCTTCAAAGATGACGCGCCGAACCGTCGCAGGCCCGTCAAAACTTCGTCGCACAATGGGTGTAGACGTGTCGTCATACTCTTCACGATCTTCTGATTGAAGAGTTATGACGTCCGAGGGTGCGCGGAGAGTCATCATCGTTGCTGCCACCCAGTGTCCATCGGAACTGACTGTCAGGCTACCGAACTCTGCGCCTTGGCTATGATTCTGATCGCGCGCTAAATCAATATCATCATCTGTTTCTTCTCCTCGAACTCCTTCGGTCCGAATGCTGAGTGTCCTATCTGTTAAAGAAAACTCGTAAATCTGCTCGGTGCCCGCTTGTGGAGCAGCGAAGTAAATCGAGTTTGACTTGGGCCCCCACACAAACTCGTCCACCCAGTTATCAAATTTCGGCATCAGGTCCTTGATCGCCCCACTCGTCCGATCCATCACCATCAACCGAAACTTATCCGACTCAAACCCATTCCTCGCCTGCGACCGCCACGCCAGCCACTTCCCATCCGGCGAATACTGCGGCCCATCATCGCTCCCCGCCGCAGTCGACACCTTCTTCGCAACGGCTCCGGCCTCATCCACCCGTAACGTAAACACATCGTTATTGGTCGACGTCGCCTTCACCGCATCCAGGTTTGTCACATACGCAATCTCCTTCGAGTCAGGAGCCCACGCGTACCCCAGCGGTCCTCCCAGCGAGAACGTCGGTGTCTCCGCGTCGCCCACCGCACTGCGCGGCGTCAGGTCCCTCGGGTTCGGTCCGCCGGTCAAAAAATCGATCAGGATAACGTGACTCCGCTTCTCTCCGGTAAACGCGTTCCAGTGCCGATACAGCAGGTGGTCGAACACCTGCGCCTTCACCGGGTTCTTCGCCGCGGCCTCGTCTTTCGCCTTGTTGCACGCGTCTTCGTCCGCCCACTTCGGCTTGTCCGAGCACTCCGGGTACACGGCGGTCGTCAGCAGTAAATGGTGTGAGTCCGGCGACCAGATCGCGCCGTCCGCGTCGCCACTCACGGCAGTCATCATGTGTGCCGACCCGACCGTTCCATTTTTCTCATCCCATGGCGCGATGGCAATGCGGCTCGGCCCATCCGTCGTGTTGGTAAACGACACGAACCGTCCGTCCGGCGAGAACCGCCCATTCGATTCCCCCGCGCCTGACGTAATCTGCTTCTCCGCGCCGCCGGCCAGCGGCACAACCCACAGGTGGTTCACCTTCGAGTTCTTCTCCAGCGACACATCCGTCACCGAGAACATCACCCACTTGCCGCTTGGCGAAATCTGGGGATCGCTCACCCGCTTCATCGCCTGCAGATCCGCAAACGTCATCGGACGTTTATGCACACTCTGCGCTCCCGCAACCCCGCCCAACACACACACCGCCATAGCGAACCGCACAAGCATCGTCATCGCGTCAGTCTACGCCCCGCAGGAACCTGGAAACCACAACATAAGTCGGCGCAAACGGCTACGCCCCTCCTCAGGACCTCCCCAGAAGCGGAAGGGCAGGGTCTATCGACCCTGTCATAAGAAGCCCGCTCATAGATTTCTTCCTCACCGCCGGAGGCAGGAACGAAGGCGAAGCCAGAGCGACAAATTGCCTTCTTTTGGATCTCCGCGACTCATCATGTGAGTCCCCAACGTTATCCGCGCTCCGCGGATAACGATGGGGAGGATTTTAGGGCGTTCTTGTCGGCAGGGTCAAAGACCCTGCCCTTCCGTTCTTGCCCTGCGAAACGATGATGATGGACGACCGAAGGTCGCGCTTCCGCCCTAATCCCTGGTCCCTGCTCCTTGCAGTTCTTCCATGTCCACCACAGTCCTCGCCACCGGCAGTTCCACCACTACCGCCGCTCCATGCGGATACACGTTGAACGCCGAAATCTCGCCCCCATGCTCGCGGACGATGTTGTAGCTCACAGCCAGCCCTGTCCCTTGCCCCGTTCTTTGCTCTCCGCCCGGCTGCTTGACGGCATAGAACGGCTCAAAAACCCTCGCCGCCTCCACAAATCCCGCACCTGAATCCGTCACCACGACCCGCAGCAACGGCTCCGTACCCGTCACAGCCACGCGGACCAATCGGTCCTCCTGGCCGCGTCCTGCAACCGCCTGCGCTGCATTGTTCAACAGGTGCTCAAACAACTCGCGCAGCCGCTCTTCCTCTCCGCGGACGCAGCAGGCATCACCCTCCACCTCCAACTCAACCTGCACACCACGCCGCTTCATCTTCGGCCCGACCGATCCGATCAGACCACGCAGCATCTCCGCCAAATCCACGGGGTTGTCCAACTGCCCCGCCGGACGCCAGAACCGCAACAAGCTCCCCACGGAGTCCCGCATCCGCATCGCCTGTCCGGCGATCGCGACAGCGTCCTCACGTACTCTCTGCTCACTGGTCGTCGCCACAATCAGTTCGGCAAAGCCCAGCACCGCGGTCAGTGGATTGTTCAACTCATGCGCCACTCCCCGGGCCAATTGCCCCAGCCCTGCCAGCTTTTCCGCATGCACCAGCTTCTCGCTCATCTGCATGACATCCGCTGCCCATCCCAGCTTCTGCGCCAGCAATTCCAACGGCATCAGCACACGTTCCGGCACAGCCGGCTTCGAGGACCCCGGCTTCAGCATATCCGTCATCGCCCCGCGCCCATCCGGAGTAGGCCAGACCGCCAACGCTCCCAACATTTCCCCACTCTGCGACCACATCGGAAGGATCATCACCTGTTTCTTCGCGTACGAACCCAATGGCCGTGTCACGTCGAAAGCCTCATCCCAATCCAGAGTTACCGGAAAGCTGTGCAACCGCTCAGCTTGCGCCTTGCCCGTCCGTCGTTCCCGGGCAAACCGCGCCACCCAGCCATTGATTTCCAACGCCATCAAATCGTCGACACCGGCGCTACCCACCACATGCAGCCGGTTCTCGGCGTCGCGCATCAACATGGCAATCTGCCGGAACGCACTGAATTTCACCACTGTCGCGCACACCTGCTTCGCCAGTTCCCGCGGCGACTCGCAGCGTCCTATAGCCCGCTCCAACCCTGCGTAGGCGTCGAGTTCCTCGCGCAGTTTCTGCTCTTCCAGCCGTCGGGCCTGCTCGCGCCGCAGCCGCACACTCACCCAGAACACCAGCGGCCACGCCACAATGTTCAACAAAATCAATGCCACAGTAATCGATCCGTGCCCTTGCACCATCTCCCAAACCTTTCTTCTCAAACCCGCGTCTACTTACATAAGCGGTAAAACGCGACGGCTTTATTCCCATGACGAAAATTTTTTGCCCGCCCCTGACTATCGCCAATCGCTTGCGCGCCGCCGGCGCCTCGAAATTTACCTACGCTATTCGGGCTTTTGTTGTTCCTCTATCTACTTACGCACTGGCCGCTTTCACTGCTGTCGCATTTCCATCCGCCCTCGCTGCACAGCAAGGCTTCGGCGCCACCGACCCCACGCCTCCCACCGGCCTCACTGTCCCTCAAATCATCGAGCGCATGGGCCAACGCGAATCTGAGTTCGCCGCCGCCCGCGAAGGCTACATCTTCAAGCAGACCGTCAAAGTCGACACCATCAACGACGACAACGGCAAGCCCGACGGCGAGTACATGCAGGTCACCGACATCACCTTCGACCCTAAAGGCAAGCGCGAGGAGCACGTCCTCTTCGCCCCTCAGAACACACTCGACCGTGTCATCATGTCACCCACCGATTTCGACGAAATCGTCCACCGTCTGCCCTTCATCCTGACCACCGACCAACTCCCCGAATACGACCTCACCTACATCGGCCGCGAAAAAGTCGATGAGCTCGATACCTACGTCTTCGACGTGAAGCCCAAAGTCCTGGTCAAGGGCAAGCATTATTTTCAGGGCAAGATCTGGATCGATCAGCGAGACCTCCAGATTGTCGTCGTGAACGGCATGACGGTACCGCAGGACACGCGCCGCGGCCACGAAGACCTGCAGCCTCCCTTCACCACCTACTATCAGCAGATCGACGGCAAGTACTGGTTCCCCACTTATACCAAGGCCGAAGGCACTCTACATTTTGCCGGCGCGGACGGCAGCCTCTCCCAGGACGTCCACATGCGTAACACCGTCCGCTACACCGACTACAAGCGCTTCCGCGCTACGGTCACCATCCACTACAACGGCGAAGACCTCCCCACCAAACCCGGCGACACCCCCGAGCAAAAGCCTCAGCCGCCGAAATAACACGGGGAGCAAGTCCCGTTCGAAGAAAGCAAGATATTTAACGCAAAGTTCGCCAAGAAATGCGCCAGGTTTCGCCACGGACCCCTCGGCGAACTTGGCTCACTTGGCGAACTTTGCGTTAAGGTCCTCCTACCATAAGCACAATTCCCCTCGCCGCCTTGGCTTCCGTCCGCTCCATTAGAGCCGTCAAATCTCGGCAAATTCCCGACTTATTACCTTCTCATTACCAACGAACCGGAACCCCTGATTACCCGTTGTTACCGATGCCAAAAATCTCGCGGTACTCCCTAATTTTCTATTGACCCATTCGGGTGATTGACTCTACTTTGGGGTTGGCTTCCGAGAAATCGATCAACCGAACGCTCGTTCAATAGGCAGGTTTACCTGCTTACGCGGCGGAGCTTCGCTCATTCGACGCCCCTCAGCACCTGGAGCCAGAAAATTCGCTTCCATCGAGGCCTAATTATGAAACGTCTCCTCCTCCTCTTCGTTTTGCTTCTGGCCGCAGGCTCCGTAGCCCGCGCCGAAACTCTCCTGTTCAGCCTGGACGGCCTTGAGAAGGGCTACTTCAAGCTCGACTCGAACCCCACCCCGGACGATTTTTCCGTCGCCCAGGGCTATACAAAGTTCACCGGCCTGACGTTTACCGATGGCACAGGGACCACCGTGAACAACTATCAGATCATTTTCTTCAATGCACCTGATGGGGGCTCCTTCGCCACCGTTGCGAATCCCTTCGGTTTCTTCGGAGATCAGGTCTACGGAGGAACCGAAGGCGCGCCGGTTTTCGCTCCGGGAGTGTACGCAGGGAATCAGGGCGGCCCGACGATAGAAACGCTGACCGTATCGGTTGCGCCTGAACCCTCCAGCCTCATCTTCACGCTCACCGGTCTGGCATCGACAGCCTTCGTCGCCGGCCGCCGTCAATGGGCGCTGCGAGCCTGAATCCAAAGCCGTCAGACCTATCCGCTAACCCCACGTACAGTGCTTTCAACCGCACGGTACGTGGGTTTCGTCATTCTGGAGGTTTGTACGAAACTTCTTCCCGGAAACACCGAGCAGCAAGCTGCCGCTCTCATTTGTTACCCTCGATCAATGACGTTTTTCACGCGCGCCATCCTCCTCAGCACGCTGGTCATCCCGATCTCCTTGGCCGCCCAGGTCCATCCGTCTCTCCGTCCCTACACCACCTGCACATTCGACGACGGCCTCACCGCAACCGAGACCTCGCCGCTTCCCGCCGCCATTCAGGGCCGCACGGTCGAAACCCTTACCGGCCCCCGCCAGGTCCCCATCCTCCGCGGCGAGCACATCACCTTCAGCTATCCGTCGACCAGCTTCTTCGCCACCGTCAAAGTCGAGCAACTTCCCCCCGATTCCTTCGACCAGGGCAAAACCGACCTCATCAGCAACTTCGACCACATCCTCGCCGGCGGCGACGACAGCGCGCGTAACATGTCCTTCGCGCTCCGTCCTCACCTCAACGGCTTCGAAGTCTACGGCCTCGACCGTAAAAAACTCGAGGGCAACACGCTCGGCATCTATCTGCTGATCGACAACCGCACCCACATCATCGCCAGCGTCTTCTTCCTCAATCAGGAACCCAAGCTCCGCAAGTTCTCCACCCTCGCCGAGTACGCTAATCTCCGCGATCATTTCCTGGACGCCTACACCTCATGCGTCCACGCGCCCTACGCCGCACCAGCCGCGGCGAAGTCAAAACCCACCGCCAGACGCCGGCGCTAGACGCAGCGGAGACGTCATCTCGACCGAAGCGAAGCGTAGTGGAGAGATGGCAGCATTCACAACCTCCCGCGCCACACCAACACTCCAAGCGACCGCAGTCACACTACCCTCTATCCACCGCTCTTACGCCGCTTCATTCTCAAAGTAGAGATACTTCCTCCAGTTCGCATCCGCACTTCCAATCATCCGCATAATATGCCGGCTGGTGTGCAGCGAGAACGGCCTTGGCTCGCGCAGCAGCCGCATCTCGGTCAACTCATGCAGCATCTGCGAACCCTTCCTCCGGTTGCAGTCCTTGCAGCACGCAACGAGATTCTCCCATGTCGACGCACCGCCGCGCGAACGCGGAATCACGTGGTCCAGCGTCAACTCCGCAGCAGTCAGCACGACCTGGCAGTACTGGCAGGTGTTGCGATCGCGCAGCAAGATGTTCTTCCGCGACAGCGCCCGCGTCTGGTGCGGAATCCGCCGATACTCCAGCAGCCGGATCACGCTCGGCATCTGGATCTTCATGCGATGCGAGTGCAGCACGCTGCCCTGCTCTTCCTCTGTGCGAGCGACGCCCTTCAGCACCAGCACCAGTGCCCGGCGCGCGCCACAGATGTTGATCGGCTCATAGCTTGCGTTGAGCACCAGCACCGGCGTCTGCATGGCCGGCTGTCGAAACACACCCATGCGAATGTCGATCGCCTCGGCCCGCGCGGTCCCCGGCACCGGATGCGTGGTGTGGTGCCGTCCGCCCTGTTTCCCGTTTCTCATCTTCCCAGTCCGCATTCCCGTCCTCCAAAGTTATTCAGCCACTGCTTCCCTTTGCGACCCTTTGCGTTCTTCGTTAACGTCCTCTGCGTTAAAGCTTTTGCTTTGCCTTTGTTACACAAACCCGGTAGCCACTCCCGGCGCCACAACATCCCACATCACGGCACCGGCAGCGTCTTCCGTCTGCACTCTCGCCAACGTCGCAACCCAAACCTTCGCCGCTCCAGCGCGCACCAGTACCCGCGCACATTCCCTCGCCGTCGCGCCCGTCGTCATAATGTCGTCGACCACCAGCACTTCTTTCCCGCGCACCGCGTCCCCATCGACGACCCGAAACGCCCCGCGCACATTCTTTCGCCGCTGATGAGTCGTCAATCCGTATTGAGCCTCGGTGTCCCTCACGCGCTCCATCGCTCGATGCGCCGGCGCCAGCCCAGGCCAAACCTTTTTCAGTCGAGCCACGGCAGCGTCCGCCAGCACCACACTCTGGTTGAATCCGCGCTGCCGTTCCCGCGCTGCAAACAGCGGAATCGCAATCACGGTCATCTCCGCACTCGCGGAAGCAGAAAGTTGCATCACTGCCGCAGCCAGCCATCTCCCCAGCGGCTCGTCAGCTAGCGCCAGCACCCGCTGATACTTCAGCAGGTGCAACATTTCTCTCAACTCGTCGTCATAGGCGGCATACGCCACGGCTCGCGCAAAGTCCGGGGGAGCCAGCCTGCACAGTGTGCAGGCACCTACTCCCATCGCCGCCGCAAAATGCGCCGACTCCATACCCAGCGACTCGCCACAAATCTCACACAGCGCGCCGGTTTGCGACCCCACTCGCTCCACGCACGCGCTACATACCGGCGCCGCACTCCACGCCGTCATCGGACCGCCGCAAACTCCGCAGTCGTCCGGAAAAATTGTCGTTACAAAGTCATTTCGCAGCGTGCTCGCGCAACTTCGGAGCACCCGCGTCACAGCGCGCCAGCCCTCTGTCCTTCCAGGAGGACCACCGGGCGGACTGCCCTCACCGAATTGGACAACCTTCACGCTTGCGCTGCTGAAGACGGACCTCATCCACGGCACAGCAAAAGAAGCTCCAGCTCTACCGATGCGCGTAGTATAAGCCAAAACCTTACGTTTCCGCCAATTTTGACGAACCTCGATAGCTTACCTTTTGCACAATTCGCGCAAGACCGCCCTCTTTCTTCTAAACTGAAGAGTGCCCACGCCCTCCCGCTGAGCAAAGGGAAGCATCGAGGCCCATCGTTATGATCAGCCGGAAAGCACCGCCCGAGAAGCTGAACCTGATCCCTGTCGTCGCCAGCGCCCCTAAAAAATGGTGGCTCGGGACGGTGACGGTCGGCTTCTTTTGCATCGCAGGCATCGGCCTCGCGCTCCTTGTCCGCGCCGGCATGAACTTCGGCTACGATAACTCACCCCGCATGATCAACGTCATCTTCGAGTACCTCGGCTTCCCCGGCCGCTTCGTCCAGATGGCCATTGAAAGCAAGACCCACGTTCCATCGGAACAGATGCGCCAACTCGCCCAGCTTTCCTGTACCGGGGTCAATGCCATCGTCTACACCGCGCTCCTGCTCCTCTGGTTCCTCCGCCCCAGCGATGACCGCCTCAAAAAGGAACACCGCGTCGCGAAACTCACCAGCGGCCGCCGCCACGACCTATGACGCCACTCACCCAGCTTTCCCCCGACGAACTCCTTTTTCGTGACACCGTCCGCGACTTCGCCCGCGCGGAGATCACACCCCTCGTCCGGAGCATGGACGAGGCCCAGAAGTTCAACCCCCAGCTCCTCCGCAAACTTTTCGACCTCGGCCTCATGGGCATCCAGGTCCCCGAACAGTACGGCGGGGCCGCGGGTACCCTTTTCGAAGCCGTCCTGGCCGTCGAAGAAATCTCTGCAGTCGATCCCGCCGTCGGCGTCCTGGTCGACGTGCAGAACACCCTCGTCATCTCCGCCCTGATGCGCTGGGCCAACGACGCACAGAAGCAGAAGTACCTTCCCGACCTCGCGACAAAACTCACCGGTGCCTATGCCCTTTCCGAAGCCGCCAGCGGCTCCGACGCCTTCGCGCTGCAATGCCGCGCTGCCGTTCAAGAGAACGGCGACTATCTGTTGAACGGCCAGAAACTGTGGATCACCAACGCGCTCGAAGCCGGCCTTTTCCTGGTCTTCGCTACACTCGACCCCGCCGCCGGCTACAAGGGCATTACCTGCTTCCTCGTCGAAAAAGACACCCCCGGCTTCTCGGTCGGCCGGAAGGAAGACAAGCTGGGCATCCGCGCCAGCAGCACCTGCGAGTTGATCCTTAAAGACTGCCGCCTGCCTACAACCAGCATCATGGGCGACCCCGGCAAGGGCTACAAGATCGCCATAGAGACCCTCAATGAAGGCCGCATCGGCATCGGCGCGCAGCTCTTAGGGTTGGCATCGGGGGCGTGGAGACACGCCGCCCTCTACGCCCGCGAGCGCAAGCAATTCGGCAAGCCCCTCGCCGACTTCCAGGCGATGCAGTTCCAACTCGCACGCATGGCGATGGAAGTAGAAGCCGCCCGCCTCCTCGTCTACAACGCCGCCCGCCTCAAAGACTCCGGCGCCGAATACCTCAAGGAAGCCGCCATGGCCAAGCTTTTCGCCAGCGAAGTAGCCGAACGCACAGCCTCGCTCGCGGTCGAAGTCTTCGGTGGCGCCGGCTTCGTCAAGGACTATCCCGTAGAAAAGCTCTACCGCGACGCCAAGATCGGCAAAATCTACGAAGGCACCAGCTTCATGCAACTAGCCACCATCGCCAAACTCACCATCCCCAGCGCCTGAGAAACGCCCCTTCGCATTCGCCACAGACCCCTGTCATCTCGACCGAAGCATCGCGGCACTTCGCGATGCGCAGTGGAGAGATCGCAGCATTGGCTTTTCGCCTACCCCGCCACAACTTCGGATAGCCCACCCTTCCCGCACTTCTGCAGCTGAAGTCAGGCGTAAAAATTTCCGCTCCATGGGAGCGGAATCTCCCTGCCGAGCATCCAAACCAAAACGATGGCGAACGATACCCTCCCACTCGACGACCTCTCGC
>Ga0070679_100000424_pt1 | contig 35927 bp, 41 predicted proteins | sample KBSC63BmetaG_FD_65652 | JGI IMG/M metagenome (GOLD analysis project Ga0070679, IMG submission 65652) | Corn rhizosphere microbial communities from Kellogg Biological Station, Michigan, USA - KBS C6-3B metaG | ecosystem: Host-associated > Plants > Roots > Rhizosphere | place: USA: Michigan... | reverse complement strand
ATGGCGACGGCAACCAGGCGCTCGTCCACATGGAGACGGACGCCAAGGTGCGCCGGCTCGGCTCGGACCTTCGCTTCAGCTACGAGGAGCCGAGCCGGGTCTCCTGGAGACAGGAGCACGGCGACCTCAAGTCGGTCGAGGGCAGCTGGGAGTTCGAGGATCTCGGCGACGGGCGCACCCGCGCCACCTACCGGATTGAGGTCGACCTGGGCAGGACGCTCGGCCTGCTGATCCGCGGACCAATCGTCGGCGCGCTCAAGGGCCAGCTGATCAACAGCATGCCGGAGCGGTTGAAGCGCTTCACTGAGGAAGACTGGGCCTGAGCCAGCGGCTCAGCCTTTTGCGCCACCAGCACAGCTGGCCGTCTCGAGCCTCCCCTTGACCCGGAAGACCCAGTCGGGCTCCGGCGTGATTTCGGTCTCTTCGATCACCTTTTCCAGCGCCGGGTCGTTCTTGATCCAGGCGTAGATCGGATACCAGTAGGGCGCATCGGGTGAGTCCTGCGTGTACTGGCTGATGATCAGGTAGTCGTAGTCGCCGGCGTTGATGCGGCGCTTGAACTGGGCGCAGCTGGTGGCGAGGCGGTAGGTGCCACGCGGGCCGGGCACTCCGATGTACTGAACGTAGTTGCTGTCGTCGGCGCCGTAGAAGCCGTACTGGCCGAAGAAGATCTCGCCCGAGCCGGCGATCCCGATCCGCTTGTCGTGCTGCCTGCGGGCGAAGGCATAGGCCCGCTTGGGCCCGCCGTCCTGGAGGAAGTGATCGGTTTCGGTGTAGTGATTATTGACGTACTGCACCTCCTGGGCACGGCCAAGCACGACCGCCAGCAGCAGCACCGCGCTTGCTCCGGCGACCGCGAGCGCCGGGCCGATCATCCGCCGCCCGCGCAGCATTGCCAGCCCGGCGGGAGCCCAGACCAGCGCCAGGGTGAGGAAGATCGTGCCGACGATGTAGCTCGGGTACCAGCGCGGCGTGGTCAGCACCGTGATCGCGTAGACCGCGGTGAGGAAGATCAGGGTCTGCCAAGCGCGCCGGCTGGGCGCCCGCAGCGGCCGCGCGATCGGCAGCATCACCAGGGCCAGGACCAGGCCGGGCGCCAGGTAGCGCGTGTTGGTGAAGAAGCCGGTCGGCGAGCCCTCCTGGCCGGCCGCCGTCAGCGGTGTGAACACGTAGACCGCCGCGGTCAGCAGGGCCGCGACCGCGATCACCCGGAGGATGATGTTGCGCGAGCGCCAGGCGATGTAGACGGCCGCGGCCACAGCGACGATCAGGATCAGCGGCCAGAGCGGTCCGAAAGCGTTGTCGAGTTGGGGGAAGAACCACCTGCGATAGATCGTCGGCTCGGTGAGGTAATGAGCGACGGCGAAGCGCGGCCGCGGGTCGAGTGGCATCTGGTCGGGCCGCGGCAGGTGCAATGGCCCGAAGCCGATTGTCGGGATCGGGTTGCCACCCGTCTTGACCATCGAACGCACATACCAGTAGCCGCCGACCACGAAGGTCGAGAGACCGAGCACCCAGGCCGTAGTCAGCCGCCTCCCGCGGCCGCTGAAGACGATCACCCCAAGCCCGATCGCGACCACAGGTACCAGGAAGGTGAGCTTGACCGAGGCGGCGAGGCCGGCGGCAATGCCGGCGACCACCAGCGGCCCCTTGTCGAGCAGCGGCGCGCCCTGCTCGGGCGTGTCCTGCACCGCCCCCTTGCTCGGCGCCGTTCGCTGGTGGGCGTTGATCAGGAACGCCGCGAAGGCGATCAGGAAGGCCAGGCCCATGATGTCGTTGCGGCCCTCGCCCGGCTGCGTTTCGATCATCACCCCCGCGTCGAGCACGATCGCGCCGGCGACCAGGGTGGCCGGGCCGACCCTGTAGGGGCGACCGACGCAAAAGGCAGCGAGCAGCGCGATCGCCAGCCAGAGGAGATTGATCAGCGGCGAGAGCCAGTCGCTCTTGAAGAGCACGATCGCGCTGCCGTGGATCAGCTCCGAGCTCTGCGGGTAAAACCAGGCGGCGAGCCGCAGCGGGTCGGTGAACTGCAGGTGGACGATCGAGTGTTCCTGGGCGAACCGCGCCGCGAAGGGCATGTGGTACCAGGTCGTGTCGCCGCCGAACATGCCCTGGTCGAGGCTGAGCTGCGAGGGGAAGGTCCACTCGGCGACGGTGAAGGAGGCGACCGCGAGGGCGATCAGCAGGGCTATTTTCTGCACCTGCGGCGCGGCGATTTCGCGATTGTCCCGCGGTGCTTTCGACCAGCCGAGCCACGCCGCCCCGAGGCCTACGCCGATGCAGACGATCACGATCCAGCCCGTGTACAGGATGCTCAGCGAGCCGAGCAGCTCCAGCGAGAGCACCAGCAGACCCGTGGCGATCGTGGCGTCGGCAAGCCGCGCCAGGGCGCCGGAGAATTCCGGCACGATCCAGCGCCGCAGCCAGTAGCCGCCGAGGCCGAGCGCGCTGACGATGCCGATGACGGCAAAGCAGCCGCCGATGTAGGAGCCGAAGGAGGGGGTCACCGGCGCGGGATGCTATTCGCCACGGCGGGCGGCGGCCCCGCCGGGGGTGCAACGCGTTGCACCCCCCACAGGGCCGAAAAACGTTGCACCTATTTTGACTAGGAAGCCGCGGCCGGAATCCGGCAGGAAACGCCGGTGCCGGCGAGGCCGCAATAGCCATTCGGCACCTTGTGCAGGTACTGCTGGTGGTGGTCCTCGGCGTAGTAGAAGGGCCCGGCCGCCTCAACCTCGGTCGTCACCGGCTCGTGGCCGGCCGCGCGCAAGTCCTCGTCATAGGCCCGCAGCGCCATCTCCGCCGTCGCCTTCTGGGCATCGTTGGCGAAGTAGATGCCGGAGCGGTACTGGGTGCCGACGTCGTTGCCCTGGCGCATCCCCTGGGTCGGATCGTGCTCCTCGAAGAAGACCTTGAGCAGATCGGCGTAGCTGACCTTGGCCGGATCGAAGACGACCAGCACCGCCTCGGCGTGCCCGGTCTTACCGCTGCAGACCTCCTCGTAGGTCGGGTTCGGCGTGATCCCGTTCATGTAGCCGACCGCGGTCGTGTAGACGCCCTCTACCCCCCAAAAGAGGCGCTCCGCCCCCCAGAAACAGCCGAGGGCGAAGTAGGCGACCTCGGCGCCCTCCGGGAAGGGTGGTTGCAGCGGCGTGCCCAGGACCGCGTGGCGCTCGGGAACGTCGAAGGCGGGCTCGCCGCGCCCGGGCAGCGCGTCCTCGGCGGAAGGCATCTGCGCCTTCTCGGGATTCAGCATCGTCATCAGCTTGCCAAGTCGGTTCATCGCGTCTCCTTTCGGTCGCCACCGACCTTAGCGTCCAGTTCTTGCCGTCCTGTGACGTACGGGGTAGCGTGCGGCCATCGGCTGCTTCGTCGTCCTCTTCGCCCTGATCTCGCCCCGCCTGGCGCTGTTCGCGCTCTGGCTCTTCAGCGACATGCTGAGCCGCGCCTTCGACAGCTGGTTCGTCCCCTTCCTCGGCTTCTTCCTGCTGCCCTGGACGACGCTCGCCTACGCGGTGATGTGGAGTTCCGGCCAGGACGGCGTCAAGGGCTTCGAGTGGTTCATCGTCATCCTCGCCTTCGTCTTCGACCTCGGTTCTTACGCTCGCGGCAGCCGCGAGCGAAGCGCACGCGCTTAGCCGGGCGACTGAGCCGAAGCGGGCCCGGCCGAGCCGCCGTTCGCCTCGAGCGGATAGGCGACGCGAACGTGGGACTTACAGACGACGACGAAGGGCCGGCGCTTGACGTCGCCCCCCATGATCGAGGAGATTTCCGCGTTGACGACCGGGATGAAGGTGATGTCTGGACGGTTGAGCGAGTCCGAGAAACGGCTCTGGTAGCCCTCCGGCGGCAACGTCACGTCACCGACGATTCGCTGCCTGTCGGTTTCGAACAGAACCCGTTCGGTCCGCCGGTCTTTCTGACCGATTTCAGGACGATTCACATCCCCCCTATCGGCACATTCCTGTTATCCCCTGAGCGATAAGCGTCCAGGGGGACATAACTCAGCCGAGACGAGCACGGCCGAGAACCCGGGCGATGAAATCGGTCTTGGCGTCCGTGTAAGCCTCCCGATCCCAGGCAAATCGCTCGGCAAGCCCGTGCTTCAACGCCGCGTACTCCGCCGCGAGCCCCGGAGAGGCTCGTAGGTCGTCCCGGAACGCCAACTCGTCCTGAAACCGGCTCGAATCGGTCGGGACTAGATGCAGGTGATGGGTCCGCCGGCCCGGGTCGGGCTTGCAGAACCAGTGCATCTCCGTCGAGCGATACGGCGCGTACTGGTATTCGAGTTCGGCCAACGGCCCGAAGCAATCTCGCGAGACCACGAGATCTTCAACCCCAACCATGATGTCGATGACCGGCTTGGCGTCGAGGCCGGGAACAGCGGTGCTGCCAACGTGGTGGATGCCCCCGGTGACCCAGGCCTTGATCGCATCGGCGAGGAGACCCTGCTCCCGCTCGAAACTGGTGGGCCACAGCGGATCGTAGGCAACGACGCGAATGGGTTCGTTGTTTGCCGGCAGAATCGGGGCGCCCGGATTCGAACCGGGGACCTCCGCCACCCAAAGGCGGCGCGCTACCAGGCTGCGCCACGCCCCGAAGCGCCCAGTCTAGAGCGACGGCTACGGGCAGGCGTTAGGTTTGTCGCGATGGCTGACGTGCGACCTCTCAACGCCCTGCACTATGACCTCGACGCGGTCGGGTCGCTGCAGGACGTGGTGGCGCCGCCCTATGACGTGATCGACGCGGCGATGCGGCAGGAACTGCTTGCCCGATCTCCCTACAACGCAGTCGCGATCGACCTGCCCAAGCCATATGGCGAGACCGGACCGCAGGCCGAGGGCGAGGGCGATCCCTACGCCGCCGCCGCCGACTCGATCGTGGCCTGGCAGCAGGGCGGGGCGCTGGTCAAGGACACCGAGCCGGCAATCTGGGCGATGGAGCAGGAATACACCGGGCCCGACGGCGGCTCCCATGTCCGCCACGGCATCCTCGCCCGGGTCCGGGTCGAGGACTTCGAGACCGGCACGATCCTGCCTCACGAGCGCACCCTGCCCGGTCCCAAGCAGGATCGGCTCGAACTGATGCGAGCGACCCGCTGCAACCTCTCGCCGATCTTCTCGCTGAGCACGATCGACCCCTGGCCGCTCGTCTCCAAGGAGACCTCGGTCGAAGAGCCCTGGGGCGAAGCCACCGACGCCGCCGGCACCGTCACCCGGATCTGGCGGCTACCGCAGCTGAACGAAGAGATCCCGGCTCTGCTCGCCGACGCACAGCTGCTGATCGCCGACGGCCATCATCGCTATGAGACCGCGATCGCCTACCGCGACGAGATCGGCGGCGAGGGCGACCACAACTACACGCTGATGGCGCTGACCGGGCTCGACGACCCCGGCCTCTCGGTCTACCCCACCCACCGCCTGCTCTCCGGCTTCGCCGATGATCCCGAGCGCCAGCGCCGCCTCGGCGAGGGCCTGCGCGAGCTCTTCGAGGTAGAGGAGGTCCAGACCGATCGCGTCGACCCGCTGGGTGAGGACGGCATCGGCGTCTTCGGCCTCTACGACTCCCATCACAAGAAGGCCTTCCGCCTTCGCCTCAAGGACACCGCCGAGCTCGACCGCCTGCTCGAGGGCGAGCCCGAGGCATACCGCCGTCTCGACGCGGCGATCCTCGAGACCCTGGTGCTGAAGAAGCTGGCGGGGCTCAGCGAAGAGGACATCCTCGCCAAGCGCGGCATCGGCTACGCCAAGAGCGTCGAGGACTCGCTGCACCTAATCGAGGACGGCACCTACGACGTCGCCTTCATCCTGCGCCCGATCCCGGTCCAGCAGACCAAGGAAATCTGCGAAAGCGACGCCAACATGCCCCCCAAGTCGACCTACTTCTACCCCAAGGTGCTGACCGGCCTCCTCTTCAACCCGCTGGCCTGAGGCTTACGGGGACCGCGCGGCGTAGGATCGCTCCGTGGTCAAGATCTACACCAAGAAGGGCGACGACGGGACCACCTCGCTCTGGTACGGCGGGCGAGTCCCCAAGCACCACGGGCGCACCGAGGCCTATGGCGCGCTTGATGAGGCCTGCTCTCAGCTCGGCGTCGCCCGCTCGCTCTGCGGCGCCGGCGAGACCGAGCTCGCCGCCGACATCCTGCGCCTGCAGGACGACCTCTTCATCGCCGGTGCCGAGTTGGCGACCGCGCCCCAGGCGGCCGACCGCCTCGAAGACGGGATCAGCCGCACCACCGAGGAGATGGTCGCCGAGCTCGAGCAGCGGATCGACCGCTACATGAGCGAGGTCGAGCTGCCACCGCAGTTCGTCATCCCCGGCGGCAGCCGGCTCTCCGCTCAGCTCGACGTCGCCCGCGCGGTGATCCGCCGGGCCGAGCGCCGCATCGCCGCCCTCGCCGAGGAAGGCGAGCTGGCCTCAGAGACGGTGATCCACCTCGTCAACCGCGCCTCCGACTACGCCTACGCGATGGCCCGCTTCGTCGATGTTGATGACCCGGCGCTCTTCGAGGGCCGGCGCCGCAAGTCGGACTAAGTGGGCGCGAAGCGATGAAAGTCGTCGCCCGGCGGAAGGTGAGCGGAGCGGAGCGAACCCTCGGCTACGCCCACGACGTCGAGATCGAGGGCGGCCACGTGCTCCGGCTCGACGAGCCCACGGGCGCCGGTGGCACCGACACCGGCCCCTCCCCCACCCGCCTTCTCGCCGCCAGCCTCGCCGGCTGCACGGCGATCACGATCGAGATGTACGCCGAGCGCAAGGAATGGGACGTCGGGAAGGTCGAGGTCGACGTGGACGTCGAGTACCGCGATGGCGCGCCAATCTCCTTCGCGGTAACGCTGCGGCTGCCGAGCGAGCTCAGCGACGAGCAGCGCAAGCGCCTGCTCACCATCGCCGGCAAATGCCCGGTCCACAGGTTGATCGCCGGTGAGACCGAGGTCACGATCGCCGACAAGGTCGAGACGCTCTGATGGAGCGCGGATCAGAGAGGTCCACGTGGACCTTGGCCTGAGGGGGCGCGGCTGCGTCGTCACCGGTGCCAGTCGCGGCATCGGAGCCGAGACGGCGAAGCTGCTCTGCGCCGAGGGCGCCAACGTGCTGCTGGTGGCGCGCAACGAGGAGCGCCTGGAGGCGGCCGCCGAAGCGGCAGCGGCCGCCGGCACCCCTGCCACGACAGCGAGCACCGGCGATACGCGGAGCCGTGCGGAGACACTCGTCCTCGATATCACGGCCGAGGACGCGGGCGAGCGCATGCTCGCCGCGGCAACCGATCACTTCGGCGCCCTCGATGTCCTCGTCAACAACGCCGGCAGCGCCCGCTGGCGCGACCTCGACGACGTCCCCGACGAGGACTGGCGCGCCCAGTACGAGCTCAACGTGATGGCGCCGCTGCGGGCGATGCGCGCCGCCGCGCCGCCAATGGCCGAGCGCGGCTGGGGCCGCATCGTCAACGTCTGCTCGACCGCCGGCAAGCGTCCCTCGTCGGCGATGCCCGAGTACTCGGTGGCGAAGGCGGCCGAGCTCTCGCTCTCGCGACTCTTCGCCGACCGCTACGCCAAGAGCGGCGTGCTGGTCAACGCGATCTGTCCCGGCCCGGTCGAATCGGAGATGTGGATGGAGCCCGGCGGCCTGCTCGACCAGTCACAGCAGATGTCCGGCGACGCCAGCCGCGAGCAGGCCCTCGCCACCGCGGGCGCGAAGCGCCCGATCGGCCGCCTCGCCGAGTCGGCCGAGATCGCCGGCGCGATCGCCTTCCTCTGCTCCGAGCGCGCCTCCTACGTAAGTGGCGCCGCCTGGTCGGTGGATGGAGGAACCGTTCAGGTGATCATCTGACCAGCGCCTGGCGACTTATCCCCCTTATATGACGGATAACTCGCCAGACCCCATCGACGCCGCGGTCCTATTGCCGCTCTACGGCTGGCCCGACGAAGAGCCGGGGCTCGTTTTCACCGAGCGCCGCGCCGACCTGCGCCGCCACGCCGGCGAGATCTCCTTCCCCGGCGGCCGTCGCGACGCCGGCGACGCCAACCTCGGCGCGACCGCGCTGCGCGAGGCGCAGGAGGAGATCGGCCTCGACCCGGCCGCCGTCGAGTTGGGCGAGGAGCTTCCACCCACCAACACCTTCGTCACCAGCTACCGGATCCACCCCTTCGTCGGACGCATCCCCCATCCACGGGAGCTCGACCTGCGCCCGAACCCGGCCGAGGTCGAGGCCGTCCTCACCTTCTCACTCGCGGTGCTGCGCGAGAGCTACGAGATCCGCCGCCTGGTCCGCCGCGGCGTCCCCATCCACACCCCGACCTACGAGGTCGAAGGGCAGTTGATCTGGGGCGCCACGGCGAGGATTCTCGGCGACCTGCTGGCGCGCCTCGACTGAGGCGCTCCCTCAGACCTTCTCGGCCTCCGACTGCGGGACAATGCGGATGTAGGGCCGCGGCTCCTCCCAGCCACCGGGATAGGCCTCTTTCGCTTCGTCGTTGGAGACCGAGCCGGAGATGATCACGTCGTCGCCCTGCTGCCACTGTGCCGGGGTCGAGACCTTGTGTTTGGCGGTGAGCTGCAGCGCGTCGATCACGCGCAGGACCTCATCGAAGTTGCGGCCAGTCGACATCGGATAGACCAGGATCAGTTTGATCTTCTTGTCGGGGCCGATGACAAAGACGTTGCGCACGGTCTGGTTGTCGACCGGGGTGCGGTCCTCGACACTGCCGCTCACGTTGGCCGGCAGCATCCCGTAGAGGCGCGCGACGTTGAAGTCGTGGTCGCTGATGATCGGGTAATTGGGCGCCGTGCCCTGCGTCTCCTCGATGTCTTTGGCCCACTCCTGGTGGCGGTCGAGCGGATCGATCGAGAGGCCGATGATCTTCACGTCGCGCTTGGCGAACTCGGGCTCGATGTTCGCCATGTAGCCGAGCTCGGTCGTGCAGACCGGCGTGAAGTCCTTGGGGTGGGAGAAGAGCACCGCCCACGAATCACCGATCCAGTCGTGGAACTTGATCCGGCCCTCGGTCGTGTCGGCCTCGAAGTCGGGTGCTACGTCACCAAGCTGCAGCGCCATCAGACTGCTCCTTCGCTCGCTGTTTCATTTACCTAAATCCCTATCCGAGTTTAGCCATATGCCCCTCTCGCCCCCGCAACGCGTTGTGACCCCATCGGACCGCCAACGCGTTACACCTCTGGCGAGCTCATGACCTCGACCGGGATCCGCCAGGTCGCCGCCACTCGTTCGACCAAAGCGGCGCCGCCCGCAAGGATCTCCGGCGCGACCGAACCGTGGGCCTCATAGACGAAGCGGCGCACCGGCGTTTCCACCAGGCGCTCGAGCAATCGCTCCAGGCGGGAGCCGTGGATCGCCTCGAGGTTCTCCGGCTCGCCGGTCGCCGAGCCGAGCAGCCAGTAGACGGCGGCGACGTCGGCGACCAGGTCGAGCACGGTGGCGGGGCGCTCGGGATCGGCCAGCGCGGGCTCGATCCCCGCCGCCTCGATTGCCGCCAGCCCCCCCTCACGCCGACTGGTGCCGCGCACCGCCCAGCCCTGCTCGAGCAGGGCGGCGCCGAGCTCACGGCCGCGACAGCCACAGCCGACGATCAGCGCTCGCGCCAAGTCAGGTTGCCCCGAAGCGGCGGCGGCGCAAGCGCTCGCGCTCCTCGGCGGCGACCTCGTCGCGCAGCTCCTGCTCGCTGCGCTCGGCGGCGCCGCGGCGGCGCCGCATCTCGTTCTGCGCCTCGAGCATCTGCTGCACGTCGTCGATTTCGTTCTGCGCCTCGAGTTCGGGCGAGCGAGTCGGCTTCCAGTCGAGCAGTTCGGCGTTGTTGCCGGTGTAGAAGTGCTCGATCAGGAAGAGCACGCCGACGACGAGCAGCACCATTGCGACCGTCCCAAGAACGAAGAACACGGGCCAAGGATACGCGCGCGTCGGCCGTCCCCTTTAATCCCGGACGTGAGCGAGGCTTACCTGATCGACGCGGTGCGCACGCCGATGGGTGGCTACCGCGGCGCGCTCTCGGGCATCCGCCCCGACGACATGGCGGCGCACACGATCACCGCCGTCCTCGAGCGGACCGGCGTCGACCCCGAACGGATCACCGACGTCTACCTCGGCGCCGCCAACCAGTCGGGCGAGGACAACCGCGACGTGGCGCGAATGGCGGCGCTGCTCGCCGGCCTGCCCCACAGCGTTCCCGGCGCCACCGTCAACCGCCTCTGCGCCTCCGGCCTGGAGGCGATCAACTGCGCGGCCCGGGCGGTCAAGCTCGGCGAGGGCGATTTCTACCTCGGCGGCGGGGTCGAGTCGATGAGCCGCGCTCCCTGGGTGGTCGGCAAGCCCGAGCGCGGCCTGCCCCGCGGCCCCCAGACGATGCACGACACCACGCTCGGCTGGCGCTTCGTCAACCCGCGCATGGCCGAGCTCGGCATCTCGACCGAATCGATGGGCGAGACCGGCGAGAACGTCGCCGAGCGCTACGGGATCAGCCGTGTGGACCAGGACGCCTGGGGACTGCGCAGCCACCAGCGCGCAGTCGCGGCCCAGGAGGCCGGGATCTTCGCCGAGGAGATCGTGCCGATCGAGGCGCCGAAGGGCCGCCGCGAGACGGTCACGATCGATACCGACGAGGGCCCGCGCGCCGACGCTTCGCTGGAGACGATGGCGAAGCTTCGCCCCGCCTTCCGCGATGGTGGCACGGTCACCGCCGGCAACGCCTCGACCCTCAACGACGGCGCCGCCTGCACGCTGGTTGCGTCCGAGGCCGGGGCGAAGGAGCTCGGCGCCGAGCCGCTGGCCCGTGTAGTCGCCTTCGGCGTCGCCGGCGTCGACCCCGCTTACATGGGCATCGGGCCGGCCCTAGCCATCCCGCGCGCCCTCGATGCCGCCGGCCTCAGCCTCGACGAGATCGACCTGATCGAGCTCAACGAGGCCTTCGCCTCGCAGGTCCTCGCCTGCGCCCGCGAGCTCGGCATCGACGAGGAGAAGCTCAACGTCAACGGCGGCGCGATCGCCCTCGGCCACCCGCTCGGCTGCAGCGGCGCCCGCCTCGCCGGCACCCTCGTCCGCGAGTTGCGCCGCCGCAAGGCCAAGTACGGCATCGCCACCATGTGCGTCGGCGTCGGCCAAGGCCTGGCGACGGTCTTCGAAGCGGTCTAAGCCTGTCGGTGCGCCTTATGCACGCTGACGGTGCATAAGGCGCACCGGAACGGGCGGCTTAGTAGCCTCGCCAGCCGATGGCGACTGAGTTGAGGGAGCTGGCGAGTGTGGACGGGCGGGTCTCCCCGACCGCCGAGGCCGTCGTGCCACTCAAGGACGACGGGCTCTACCGCGGCGATGGTGCCTTCGAGGTGATCCGGCTCTACGACGGCAAGCCGTTCGCGCTGATCGACCACCTTGACCGGCTCGAACGCTCGGGGGCCGCGATCGAGCTCGAGTTCGACCGCCCCGCCCTGGAGAGCGAGATCGAGAAGCTGCTCGCCGAGCTCGGCGATGCCGACGGGCAGCTACGGCTGATCGTCACGCGCGGCGGGCGACGGCTGGCGATGACCGAGCCGATCCCGGCCCACGCCGAGACCGTCAGCGTCGCCACCGTCACCTACTGCCCCAGCGTCATCCTCAACGGGGTCAAGTCGCTCTCCTACGCCGCCAACATGCAGGCGACCCGGCTCGCCAAGGCGCGGGGCGCCGACGAGGCGGTGCTGGTCCAGCCCGACGGGATCGTGCTCGAGCCCCCCACCTCCTCGATCTTCTGGGTCTCGCCGCAGGGCGGCCTGCGCACGCCCTCGCTCGACAATGGCGTGCTCGAGTCGATCACCCGCGACCGCCTGATCAAGGCGCTCGAGGTCGAGGAGGGAGCCTGGCCGGTCGCCGACCTGCGCGCCGCCAAAGAGGCCTTCCTTGCCTCGACCACGCGCGAGATCCAAGCCGTCTCGGCGATCGACGACACGGCGCTGCCCGAGGCGCCGGGACCCCGCACCAGAGAGGCGCAAGAATCCTTCGCCGCAACCCTGGGCCGCGAACTTCCATGATCAATTCGAACTGCATCGAATGTCCTGCCTGCCAAACCGGAAATTTGATGCAGTTCGGCCGGACCAGAGAAAGCAAGGGGTGAGATGGACTTCCAGTTGACCGACGAGCAGAAGCTGATCTCCGAAACCGCGCGAGAATTCGCCGACAAGGAGATCACGCCACGGGTCAAAGAGAACGACCGCGCCGGGCGCTTCGACCGCGATCTGGCGAGCAAGCTGGGCGAGGTCGGCTACCTCGGCGCCCCCGTCTCCGAGACCTACGGCGGCCGCGGCCTCGACTACATCGGCTACGGGCTGATCGTCGAACAGGTCGGCCGCGCCGACTCCTCCGCCCGCACGGTCGTCTCCGTGCAGACCTCGCTCGTCGCCGGCTCAATCGAGAAGTGGGGCACGGAGGAGCAGAAGCAGAAGTGGCTGCCCCGCCTCTGCTCGGGCGAGGCGCTCGGCTGCTTCGGCCTGACCGAGCCCGACACTGGCTCCGACGCCGCCAACCTGCGCACCCGCGCGACCAAGACCGACAGTGGCTGGTCGATCAGCGGCCAGAAGATGTGGATCTCGCTCGCCAACTTCTCCGAGGTGGCGCTGATCTTTGCCCAGACCGATCCCGAGAAGAAGCACAAGGGCCTCGCCTGCTTCCTCGTCCCCTGCGAGAGCGAGGGCTTCACCACGCAGGAGATCCACGGCAAGCTCGGCCTGCGCTCCTCCGACACCGGCGAGATCGCGCTCGATAACGTCGAGGTCGGCGATGAGGCGATGCTCGGTGAGATCGGCGACGGTTTCAAGGTCGCGATGAGCGCCCTCGACAACGGCCGCTACAGCGTCGCCGCCGGCTGCGTGGGCATCTGCGAAGGCTGCGTCGAAGCTTCGGTCGCCTACGCCAAGGAGCGCAAGCAGTTCGGCGTCCCACTCGCCCGCTTTCAGCTGGTCCAGGAGATGATCGCCGACATGATCCTCAAGCGCGACGCCAGCCGCATGCTGGTCTACCGCGCCGGGGTGCTCAAGGACGAAGGCAAGCCGAACACGACCGAGACCTCGGTGGCAAAGCTATACGCGACCGAGTCGGCGGTCGAGTGCGCCAACCTGGCGATTCAGGTGCACGGCGGATCCGGCTACGTCGACGACTACCCGGTCGAGCGCTACCTGCGCGACGCCCGCGTGACGACGCTGTACGAGGGCACCTCGCAGATCCAGAAGATGATCATCGGCCGGGCCGCGACCGGGATCAACGCGATGACGCCGCTATGAGATTCCGCTGTTCCTTTGCCCCGCTGATCGTCCATAGGGAACAGCGGAGGAGTTCACGATGAGCGAGCTTGTCGAGAGCTCACGTGAGGAACACGTCGCCCTGCTGCGGATCAACCGGCCCGAGGCGCGCAACGCGCTCTCTCCCGAGCTGATGGAGGAGCTGGCGAGCACGCTCGAGCGGCTCGATCCCGACCCTGAGGTCCGCTGCGTCGTCATCGCCGGGTCCGACAAGATTTTCGCCGCCGGCGCCGACATCAAGGCTATGAGCGAGCGTACTTTCGCCGAGGCGCTGCGCCACCCGGCGGCGGGCTTCTGGCGCCGCCTCGCCGCGATCAAGACACCGATGATCGCCGCCGTCTCCGGCTACGCCCTGGGCGGCGGCTGCGAGTTGGCGCTGGCCTGCGACATGATCGTCGCCGCCGAGGGGGCGACCTTCGGCCAGCCCGAGATCAACCTCGGGATCATCCCCGGCGGCGGAGGCACTCAGCGCCTCGCCCGGGTGCTCGGCAAGCAGCGAGCGATGGAACTCGTGCTGACCGGCGAACGCTTCGACGCCGCCGCCGCGCTGGAGTTGGGCCTGGTCAACCGCGTGGTCGAAGGCGGGGGCTGGCTGGACGAGGCGATGGCGCTTGCCGCGACCGTCGCCGAGCGCCCGCCGATCGCCGCCCGCCTCGCCAAGCAGGCAGTGATAGCCGCCGAGGAGACCGCCCTCAGCGCCGGACTGGAGAACGAGCGACGTCTCTACGAGCTGGCGATGGCCACGGAGGACCGGGTCGAGGGCATGACCGCCTTCCTCGAGAAGCGCGAGCCGAAATTCGAGGGACGATGACCTTCCGGTGCGCCTTTTGGACCCGTGAGGTGCATAAGGCGCACCGGAAGGTCGAGGGAGGTCGGCGATGAGCGTCGAGCGGGTCGGGGTCGTGGGGGCGGGCACGATGGGCGCCGGGATCGCTCAGATCGCGGCGCTGGGCGCCTACGAGACGCGTCTCTACGACCCGGTTCCCGCCGCCTTGGAGGCGGGACTGGAGAAGCTGGGCGCGGCTCTGAACAAGGGTGCGAGCAAGGGGATGTGGAGCGAGGCCGATGCCGACGCGGCAAGCAGTCGCGCCGGTGGCGCTCACAGCCTCGCCGACCTCGCCGAATGCGACCTCGTGGTCGAGGCCGCACCCGAGGACCTGACTCTCAAGCGCGAGCTCTTCGCCGCCCTCGCCGAGGCTTGCGGACCGCAGACGATCCTGGCCAGCAACACCTCCTCGCTGCCGATCACGGCGATCGCCGCCGGGGTGCCGGGGCGCGAGCGGGTCGTCGGCATGCACTTCTTCAACCCGCCGGCGCTGATGAAGCTGGTCGAGGTCGTCGCCACCGCCGACTCCGCCCCGGCGGCCCTGGACGCCACCACGGAGGTTGGCCTGCGCATGGGCCGGACCCCGATCCGGGCCAAGGACAGCCCCGGCTTCATCGCCAACCGCCTCGCCCGCCCCTTCACCCTGGAGTCGCTGCGGATGCTCGCCGACGGGGTCGCCGACGCAGCGACGATCGACCGCGTCTGCCGCCAAGGCGGCGGTTTTCGCATGGGCCCCTTCGAGTTGATCGACCTGATCGGCCTCGACGTCAACCTCAGCGTCGCCCGCTCCTTCTACGCCCAGGGCGGCGAGCCAGAGCGGTGGCGCCCCAGCCCGATCCAGGAGAGCCTGGTCGCCGAGGGCCGCCTCGGCCGCAAGAGCGGCCAGGGCTTCTACGACTACAGCAACCCGCCTGACCCCGCTTCCGCTGTGCCTTCGCACCAGCTGTCGCGGCAAGGGAACAGCGGAACCGGTGAGTTGACGCTCGATGCTCCCAGGCTGGCTGAGATCGACCCCGCCGCCCCGACAATCCTCTCCCGCCTCTTCGCCCAGATCGCAAACGAGGCCGCCTTCGCCCTCGAAGAGGAAGTGGGCACCCCGGCCGACATGGACACCGCGATGCGGCTCGGCTTCAACTGGCCCCGCGGGCCACTCGAGCTGACCGAGCTGCTCGGCGCCCCCCGGGCGGTGGAGCTGCTCGAAGCTCTCCGCCCCCAGCACGGCGAGGCCTACCGGCCCGCCCCCGGGCTGATCACCGCCGCGAAGGCCTAACCGCGGCGCGCCGATCGAGGCGCTAGGGCTTCGCTCAGTCAGCGGGAGAACCGGAACATCAACTCGTCCTCGTAGCACCAGCTCCAATCCTCGCCGGGCTCAACCGAACGGATCACCGGGTGGCCGGTCTCTGCGTTGTGGGCGGTGGCGTGCTTGCCCTCCGAGTTGTCGCAGCAGCCGATGTGACCGCAGCTCTGACACATGCGCAGGTGGACCCACTGCATGCCCAACGCGAGGCACTCCTCGCAACCGGCGACCTCAGCCGGTGGATCGAAGATCTCGATCGTGCGGATGTGAGAGCAGGAGGCCGTGCATCCACGATAGCGGGACGGCCATGCGCCTCCGCGGCAGTCAGGCGCCCACATCTGCAAGGCTGATGCCAATGACTGAGACCGAAGGCATCGGGGAGGCGATCACCGAGGAGGGCATCGCCGCCCTGCGGGAGGAAATCGAAGAGCTCGAAGGCCCGGCGCGGACCAAAATGGCGGCGCGGATCAAGGTGGCGCGTGAGGAAGGCGACCTCAAGGAGAACGCCGAGTACCACATCGCCAAGGAGGATCAGGCTCACCTCGAGACCAAAATCAAGCGCCTGCGCGAACGCCTGCGCACCGCCATCGTGGTCGAGGTCGACAATAACGCCGACACCTTCGCCTTCGGCCGCACCGCCGAGGTCTTCGACGAGGGCAAAGACGAGACCCACTCCTGGACCCTGGTCGGCTCGACCGAGGCCAACCTCGCCGAGGGCCGCCTCTCCGCCGAGTCCCCGATCGGCCGCGCCCTGCGCGACGCCAAAGTCGGCGAGCCAGTCGAGATCGAGACCCCCAAAGGCTCGCGGACGTTTGTCGTGCGAAAGCTCATCGACTAGGCCAAGACGGCCCCGCCGCCCCACTCTTCAACGTCGAAGGGAACGTCGAGGCCATACATGGTCTCAAGACGAGCTTCAGTTGCCCGAACCGGACCTGGCCCATGTGTCGATTCCATATCGGGTCGAATTGACTGACGGGCCAGGTCCCCAATCAACTCGTCCCCAAATTCAGTCCCACCGGAAGTGGGGACAACCACAGTTATCGGTGCTTTCATGCTCCTGCCACTTGGGTACCAAATGGTGCCCAGGTCTCGGGAGAGCCCTGTGAGCTCGCTGAGCCCCTAAGCGCCGGGCGTCGGCGCTACCTCGACCGGCTCGCCACCGGGCAGCCAGTGCGCCTCGGGCGAGGGCGGCGTGTCGCGTAGGTACCACTCAGCGTCAAGGGCACCCTTGCAGCCGCTGCCGGCGGCGGTGACCGCCTGACGGTAAGTGTGGTCAACGACGTCGCCGACGGCGAAGACGCCGGCGAGGTTGGTGCGAGTCGAGCCACCCTCGGTGAGGATGTAACCGTTCTCGTCGGTGCCAACCTGACCGGTCACCACCTCCGAGCGGGGGATGTGGCCGATCGCGATGAAGGCGCCATCGGTCTCCACGTCCTCGCTCTCGCCGGTCTCGACGTTGCGCAGGCGCACGTGATCGAGGCGGCCCTTGTCGCCGGCGACGAACTCCTCCGCCACGTAGGGGGTCTTGAAGCTGATGTTGTCCTGCTCCTTGGCCCGGTCGAGCATGATCTTCGAGGCGCGGAACTCGTCGCGGCGGTTGACCACGGTCAGCTCGCTGGCGTACTTGGAGATGAAGATCGAGTCCTCCATCGCCGAGTCGCCGCCGCCGATCACGATCACTTTCTGGCCTTTGAAGAAGGCCCCGTCGCAGACGCCGCAGGTCGATACGCCGCAACCGCTGAGCTCGCGCTCGCCGGGGATGCCGAGCCGGCTCGGCTCCGCCCCCATCGCCAAGATCACCGCTTTGGCCTGGTACTCCTCCTCGCCGAGGAAGACCCTCTGCACGCCGCCGTCGGAGAGCTCCATCCGGTCGACGTCATCGGTGACAAAACGGCTGCCGAAGCGCTCGGCCTGAGCACGGAACTCGTTCATCATCTCCGGCCCCATGATCCCCTCGGGGTAACCGGGGTAGTTCTCGACGTCGGTCGTGTTCTGCAACTGGCCGCCCCACTGGAAGCCCTCGAAGACGAGCGGCTCGAGGTTGGCGCGCGCGGTGTAGAGCGCGGCCGTGTAGCCGGCCGGCCCACCGCCGACGATGATCACGTTCTCGACTTTCTTCGCCTCTGTCATGTCCGCCTCAAGTCTAATGGCGCCGCCAATACTTTACTTTTTATAGTACTCCCCCACTCACCTCTCCCGCAAGTTCCTGCGCCGGCTTGCGATCGATCGGCAAGCCCTCGGATTCCCAGTGATGGACCCGGTTGCGGAGTTGGAAGAAAGCGGCGACGCCGAAGGGAATCGGCATCCAGAAGGCGATCAGGCGGTAAACCAAGATCGCCGGGAAGACCGTCGTCTCGGGAACGCCGAAGAGGACAAAGGCGCCGATCATCCCCGCGTCGACAGCTCCAACCCCGGCGGGAGCGAAGGGGATCAGGTTGGCGACCATGCCGAGGAAGAAGCCCTGAACGACCACTGCCAGCGGCACGTGCAGGCCGAAGGCGTGAAAGGAAGCCCAGAGGATGCCGATGTTGGCGGCCCAGAAGCCGGCCGCACCGAGCACGGCCAGGCCTCCCTGGCGCGGGTGGGTGAAGAGGCTGATCGCGAAACGAAATCCCTCGGCAAAGACCGCCGGCACTTTGGCGATGTTCCTGGCGATCTCCTGGCCGCGTTTGCCGTGCACGAAGCGGGCGATGCGGGGACCTAGATCGGGCGGGACCAGGGCAAAGAGCAAGCCGAGTGCGAGCAGCACGCCGGCCACCCCGGCCGGCACGATCGTCAACTCGATCGAGGCCTTGCCGTTGAGCACGCCGGTGCGCAGCAGCACGCCGAAGAGGATCAGGGCCAGCGGGTAGAAGGCGTAGTGGAGGGTGAGGAAAGCGACCATGCGCCGCGCAACTTCGTGCCGCCGCATCCCGGCCTTGCGCAGCGCCCAGAAGGTGAGCACGATCCCCCCCGCCCCGGCCGCCGAGAAGAGCAGCGTCGCGGCCAGGCCGGCCATGTTGATCTCGTAGGTCTCGAGCCAGGTGAAACGCAGCGCATCGCCACCGACGACCGCCTTGAAGAGGGCGATGTAGGTGACGAAGGCGAGGACGTTGAAGCCGATCGCGATCGCGATCCAGAGCGGATCGGCGTCATCGAGCTTGCCCAGCGCGTTGCTCAACCCGACCAGCTTCGGGAAGAGGAAGTAGATCCCGACCAGCAACGCGACAACCACGACCGCCGTCTGGATCAGTCGCCGCCGCGTGAAGATCGGTAGTTCGGCGGCATCGTCGCCGTTTACCGGAACCTCGGGAGACACTCCCAAGAAGCTACCCGTTGGCGAGGCGCTCCAAGCGCTGCAGGCGTCGATTGACCGCCAGCACTGCCGGTTCGGCCAGCGGCTCAGCACGGCGCACCGCGGCAACGAGGCTGGCGCCGGCGAGCAGATCGGTGACGTAGTGCTCACCGAGGTAGACGAGGGCGAAGCCGAGCGTCAGCGAGTAGGCCCAGCCCGCAGCCCCCTCGACCGGTCCCGCCTCGGCCAGCTGGATGGCCGCCATCGCCGAAGTGGCGAAGTGCAGTGAGGGCATCGCCGCCCAGGGGTTGCCGCCGAGCGCGTTGTACATCCTTGGCCAGGCCGAGCCCCAGGTGTCTTCGCCGACGCCGATCATGATCCGCTCCACCCCCTCGCCGGTCAGGCCCTGCTCGGAGGCCCACCACGGCGGCGAGGTCGGAATCAGGAAGTAGGCGATGCAGCCGACGTCGAAGACCGCGGCCATCTGACGGGCGGCGCGGGGGAAGCGCTCGGGATGGCGCCAGAGGATCCAGGCCAGGGCGAAGTAGGGCTCGAGGAACCAGAGCCAGTGGGTCCAGGTGAGCAGACGATTGACCGTGCCGACCTGGCGCAGCCGCGCGAGGCCCCGCTGCAGACGAGCGTTGGGCAGGCGGCCGAGGCCGAGCACGCGGTCGGCGACGATCGGGTAGCGGCTGCGCAACCGCGACTCCAGTCTCCGTGGATCGTCGTAAGGAAGCTCGTGGACCATGATGAAGGCCCACATCTGCATGGCGTACAGGACGACGTCGCGTTTGCGCGAGCGCGGGGCCATAACGGCGACCGCCAGAGGGCCGGCGGCGCAGGCCGCCACCGTCACCGGGGTGGGCACTCTCAGCCGTTTGCGCAGCAGGGGCACGGCCACCGCGGCCGCCACGGCAGCGGCCGCTCCGGCGCGTACGGCGAGGCGAAGCGCCGGAGATGGCCGCGATCGCGCCTTCATCAGGTCGGCGAGTATAGGTCGGCAACCAGGGGACGGGCACGGCGGCGCGCCGCCTCGCGTGATTAGAATGGCCGCGCTTTGAGTCCCCACTCTCCTGGCGCCGACCAGATCGACACCTTGCTTTGGATTGGCTTCGTCGCCGCGGCGATCGTCATCGTCGCGATCAACGGCGCGCTGATCTACGCCCTGCGGCGCTACCGCAGCGAGCGCGGCGGCGAGCCGCGCCAGATTCGCGGTGGCCGCGGCACCCAGCTGCGCGTCGGCGCCGTGCTCACCGTCTTCGCCGCTGTCATCCTCGTGCTCAGCGTCATCTTCACCGACAAGGCGCGCGAGGTCCCGACCACCGGCTCGGCCGGCCTCGCCTCGGCGAAATCGGCGCCGCTGAAAATCGAAACCACCGGCCAGCAGTGGCTCTGGCGCTACGACTACCCGAACGGGGCCTTCTCCTATTACAAGCTGGTAGTGCCGGTCGACACCACGGTCGAACTCGACCTGATTTCGACCGACGTGATCCACACCTGGGACGTGCCGGAGCTGGCCCCCAAGCGCGACGCCGTGCCGGGCAAGACCAACCACGTCGTCTTCCGCGCCGACGAAGAAGGGACCTTCGACGGCCAGTCAGCGACCTTCTCCGGCCAGGCCTACGCGGCGATGCGGACCGAGGTCGACGTCGTCTCGCCGGCTGAATACGAAGCCTTCGTCAAGCAGCAGAAAGCCGACATACAGGCGGCCCAGGACCGCGTCGTGGGCCTGATCGAAAACGGAGAAGTGCCATGAGCGCTCGCCCCGAGGTCGTCGTCGACGGCTTCCCCCGCCGCCGCCCCCACTGGGTCGAGGTCGTCACCAGCGCCGACCACAAGGACGTCGGCCGGGTGATGATCGGCGCGGCGCTCGGCTTCCTCTTCATCGCCCTGGTCGAGTTCCTGCTGATGCGGCTGCAGCTGGCGATCCCGGAAAACAGCCTGCTGACGCCGGTCACCTTCAACCGCATGCTCTCGCTTTACGGGGCGACGGCGATCTTCCTCTTCGCCCTGCCGCTCTGCCTCGGCCTCTACTACTACCTGGCGCCGCTGCAGGTGGGCGCCCGCGGCACCGCCCTGCCGCGCGTCGGACAGCTCGGCCTCTGGCTCTACCTCGCCGGCGCCACCGTTCTCTACGCCGGCTTCCTCTTCACTCCCTCCGAGGCCGGTGTCAACCCGCTGGCGCCACTCTCCGAGTTGGCCTTCCTGCCCAACAATGGGGTTGACGCCTGGGCAACAGCCTCAGGTCTGGCGACGCTCGGCTTCGTCCTGATCGCGATCAACCTGGTGGCGACGCTGCGCCGCATGCGCGCCCCCGGCATGGCCTGGCGGCGGGTGCCGGTGTTTGCCTGGGCCGCGGCGGTCTCCTCTTGGTTGCTGCTGGTCGCCGGCTCGGTGATGCTGGCGGCGATCACGATGCTGCTGATCGATCGCAACTTCAATGGCATCTTCTTCGCCGACGGCTCCGGCGGCGCTCCGCTGCTCTGGGAGCACATGAGCTGGATTTTCTACACCGGCACCTACATGCTGATCCTGATCACGGCCCTGGCCGCGATCGCCGAGATCGTCCCGGTCTTCGCCCGCAAGCCGCTCTTCAACCGCAACGCGGTCACCGGCTCGCTGCTGGCGATCGCCGTGATCGGCACGCTCGCCTGGATGCAGAACATGCTCACCGCGCCGATCGGGATCGGTTGGATGTACTTCGCGATGATCATGTCGCTGGCGTTGATCGTGCCCTTCGGCCTGATCGTCTTCAACCTGATCGCGACGATGATCGGCGGCACCCTGCGGATGCGGGCACCGCTGCTCTTCGCCGCTGGCGCCGTCTCGATGATCTCGATCGGCCTCGGGGCTGAGATCTCGCACTCGATGGTCGCCGTCGCCTGGCGCCTGCACAACACCACTGACGCAACTGCCGCCACCCACTTCGCGCTCGTCGGCGGCGCCGTCTTTGGCGGCTTCGCCGCCCTCTACTACTGGTTCCCGAAGCTGACCGGCCGCACGATGGGCGAGACGCTCGCCCGTGCCTCCTTCTGGGCAATGGTCAGCGGCATGCTGCTCACCTTCGTGCCGCTCTTCATCAGCGGCGGCGACCACGGCCAGGTCGCGGACGCCTACAAGTACTTCAGCGGCACCGGCGTCAGCACCGAGAACCTGATCTCCTCGATCGGCGCCTTCGTGCTCGCGATCGGGGTCATCGTGACCCTGATCAACGCGATCGCCAGCTTGAGCAATGGCGCCCGCGCCGGCCACGACCACTGGGGCGGCAACTCGCTTGAGTGGTTCACGCTCTCGCCGCCGGAGCCGCACAACTTCGACGTGCTGCCCGACGTGCGCAGCGACCGACCGCTGCGCGACATTCGCGAGGCGATCGCCAATCGCAGCAGTCGCGCCGCCAAAGAGTCGGCTCGCGAGTCCCAGCCGGTAGCCTGAATACCGTGAGCGGCGCCGAATACGCGGTCGTCGCGCAGCGCCCCGCTGTCTTCGGCGTCCTGCGCGACTACGCCACCCTGACCAAGCCAAAGGTGCAGTCGCTGCTGCTCCTGACCACGATCACGACCATGTACGTGGCCGGGGATCCCTCGATTGGCCTCGTTTTCCTCACCTGCCTCGGTGGCGCCCTCTCAGCCGGTGGCGCCGGCGCGATCAACCACGCGGTCGACCGCGACATTGATCGAATCATGGCTCGCACGGCCGACCGCCCGGTCGCCAGCGGGCGGATCTCGCCGCGAGCGGCCATCACCTTCGGCACCCTGCTCGGCTGCGCCTCCTTCACCCTGCTGGCCCTAACCGTCAACCCGCTGGCGGCGGCCCTCTCGATCTCAGGGCTCTTCGGCTACGTCTTCGTCTACACGCTCTGGCTCAAGCGCTCCACCCCACAGAACATCGTGATCGGCGGGGCCGCCGGCGCCGTGCCCCCTCTCGTCGCCTGGGCGGCCGTCACCGGCGGCCTCAGCGGCACCGCCCTCTTCCTCTTCGCGATCGTCTTCTTCTGGACTCCACCGCACTTCTGGGCGCTCTCACTGCTGATGAAGGACGAGTACGCCAAGGCCAACATCCCGATGCTGCCCGTCGTTCGCGGTGAGCAGGAGACGCGCCGGCAGATCCTGCTCTACACCGTGCTGCTCTACGCGGTCACGCAGCTGCCCTTCTGCGCCGGCGGCTTCAACGTCATCTACCTGATTACCTCGATGACGCTCGGCGCCGGCTTCATCTACTGCGCCGTACGCCTGCTGCGAAGCGCCGATCGCCGCTGGGCCCTGCGCACCTATCTCTACTCGCTCGCCTACCTGGCATTGCTCTTCATCGCGATGCCGCTCGACCGGCTGATCGGATAGAAATCCAGACGTGGATCGCGAGACCGCAAGAGCGAACATCGGCGCCGGCTTGGTGGCCGGCGGCATCACCGCGGCGATCTTTGCCCTCTGCTTCGTGGCGGCGATGCTCTACATCGCGTCATGAGCCCCGAGCACCATCACATTCCCGAGCCCGGCGAAGTGATCTACCGACCGCGCTCCTCCTGGGCCCCGGCGGTCTTCGCCTTCTCCCTCGCCCTGACCATCTGCGGGATCTTCGCCGAGGGCTTCATGGTGCGCGGCTGGATCTACTCGATCATCGGCGGCGTCATCGCCATCTTCGCCTTCCGCAGCATGATTCAGGATGCAATCCGCCACTATTACCGGCTGCCCCGCAAGCAGCACGTGCGCGGCGCGGTCCTCCCGGTCGAAACCATCTCGGTCCCGCGGGACTGATCTAACTCAACTCAGTTCCGGCGTTGGGGATACCTCCCCGGGCCGCTTGGCGAAGAGCTGGGAATTTCGCCAACCGCGTGGCGAAAGCGGGAATCCCGGCCGTGTCGGGGAGATCGCTCTCCGGTTAGTCAGGAGACATCCCTGAGGTTGCCCCCTCGGACGTCCAGACCCGGACGATGTCTCGCATGGAAAGCACCCCGACGAGCTCCGGACCGTCGTAGACGACGAGGTGGCGGATGCCGCGGCGCGACATCTCCGCCGCAGCGCGCTCGAGGCTCCAATCCGGCGCAGCGGCGATTACCCTGTCGCTCATGTGATCGCCCACCCGCTCGACATCGGGATCCTCGCCGGCGCCCAGCGAGAGCAGGATGTCGCGCTCGGTGAGGATGCGGGCAACCGGCGTCTCGTCATCGCTGACCAGGGCGGCGCCGATCCGCTTCTCGGCCATCATCGACGCCGCCTCGCGCAGCGTGTGCGTCGGGCCAACCGTGAGGACCACCTCCGACATCCCATCCCGTACCTGCATTGCCGCCTCCCCTCCGGGCTCGCGAGTTAGTGGGAATCGTCTCAAGCCTACCCGACCCCAGGCAGGGGTAAGCCTGCTTTCGGCCGGGCGGGACATATAGACTCCGGCGCGCTTCACGCCGCATGTCCAAGCTCGCCAACCCCATCCGCCCGCTACTCGTCCTCGCCGCCCTGGCGGCGGTCGCGCTGCCCGCTTCGGGCTGTGGGACGACGACCGCCGACCCCAATCGCGGGCGCATCCTTTTCGTCGAAAAGTGCGGCGTCTGCCACACGCTGGCCCAAGCCGGCACGACAGCCCAAGTCGGACCCAACCTCGACGACGCTTTCGGCGCGGCACGCGCTGCCGGCGAGGGTGGCGACACGGTGGAAGGCGTGGTCAAGGCCCAGGTTGAGTACCCGCGGCCAAGCAACAGCAACCCGGCGGTCTCGATGCCCGCCGACGTCGTCACCGGCCAGGACCTCGACGACGTCGCCGCCTACGTCGGCGAATGGGCCGGCGTCCCCGGCGCGGCGCCGCCGAAGGTGCCCGGCGGGCCCGGCGCCCAGGTCTTCGCCAACAACGGCTGCGGCACCTGTCACACGCTCGCCGCCGCTAAAGCGGGGGGCGTCACCGGCCCCAACCTCGACGAAGTCCTGCCCGGCCAAGCCGAAGCGATGATCCACGAATCGATCGTCGACCCCAACGCCAAGATCGCCACCGGCTACCCGCCCAACGTGATGCCCGAGAACTTCGAACAGAAGCTCTCGTCGAAAGAACTCGAAGACCTGGTCAAGTACCTGCTCGAATCGACCAGCGGCAAGGGCGGCTCTAAGAAGAGCGGCTGAGCCCGTCGCGCGGCCCGAGGGCGACCGCTGGCATCATCCGCTGAGGCAACTTATGCGCGACCGCCTCCGCATCACGCCCCAGCTCTACGCAACCGTCTCGCTGGTCGCCCTCGGGGCGCTGGCGCTGATCGTGCTGACCGGCGCCGGAGTGCGCCTCACCGGTTCCGGCCTCGGCTGTCCGGACTGGCCGAAGTGCTACGGCAGCACGGCGCCCCCGCTCGAAACCCACGCCGTGATCGAGTTCGGCAACCGGGTCCTGACCGGGTTCGTCGGCTTCGCCGTGATCGCCGCCAGCGTGCTCGCCTGGTTCCGCGTGCCCTTCCGCTGGCACCTCGCATTCTTCGGCGCCCTACTGCCACTCGGGGTGATCGGCCAGGCGATCCTCGGCGGCCTTGTAGTGAGGTACCACCTCGCCCCCGGCCTGGTGATGAGCCACTTCATCCTCTCGATGCTGCTCCTCGACGCATCCTTCGCGCTTGCCTGGTGCTCGCGCTACGAACCGTGGGAGCGGCGCCATTCCAGCGACCGGCTCGGCGTCTGGGCTGTGCGCGCGCTGATCCCGCTTGGCCAGCTGACGATCGCCGCCGGCACGGTGGCCACGGCCTCCGGACCACACGCCGGCGCCCACGCCGGACAACTCGTCCACCGCTTCGACTTCGAGGGCACCGCGACGCTGGAATGGGTAGTCCAGCGCCATTCGGCGATCGCCGCTGTCTTTGGCCTCGCCGCGATCGCCGTCTGGTTCCTCCTGCGCCGTCCAGGAGGCGACAGAAGACCGCTGAGACCGCTGACCGTGGTGATCATCCTCTTGGCCTTGCAGGGCATCGTCGGTGGCGTCCAGTGGGCTCTGAAGCTGCCAGGCGAGATTGTCTGGATCCACGTCGCCCTAGCGACGGTGACCTGGCTGGCGATGCTCTGGACAGTCGCGACGGCGGGGCGACTGGCGCCACGCTCGCGGGAGAACGAGGCCAGGCCGGACCGCGCGGCTGATCAGGCGGGGCCACGCGCGGAGGCCCTGACCTAAGGTCGCGCGGGGCTCACGAGGCCGGCAGAGCGGCGAATGACAGCGACGAGCGCCGCGCCGAGGAAGCCCAGCGTCGCGTGCGGGCCGACGACCACCTTCTGGGTGCGAGCGATCCGCTCGTTTACCGGCTCGAATTCCGCCCCGCTCACAGCGGGGTGCGGCCGGTGGCGAGGTCGACCACCACGTGGGTGATCGGCAGGTCGATTCGCTCGCGCGCCTTGTCGACGACGCCGCGCTCCAGCCAGCGCGAGCGATCGGGGGGATGGGTCGAGATCAATATTTCGTCAGCGGCAAAGACGCGCAGGGCGTCTTCGATCGCCACGTTGGGATCGGAGTCGCCGATCTCGCCCTTCGCCTCGAGGCCGAGCTGCTTGATCTCGATCAGCGAGAGCTCCATGCGCTGGCGCGCCAACTCGATCGCTTCATCGATGTCAGAGGTCCAGTGGGAAGCGCGAGAGGCGGCAAGGGCCGGCGTCACGACCAGCACCTCACAGCGGCGATCATTGCAGCGGTCGCGAATCTCGTTCAGCAGCGCCTCCCCCTGGACCGTCTCGTTGGCAACCACGAGTAGGCGGAACTTGCCGTCGCCACCCTGCGTCACTTCGACGTCGCGCGGCAGAGAGCCGCGCGCGGCCCGATAGCCGACCCCGATCCCGAAGCCAATCAGCAGCGCCGCCCAGATCACTCCGACCACCGGCCTGGTGAGCAGCGTCAACGCGATCACCGATGCCGCCCCTACGCCAATGACCACCAACCATCTAAATGCATCAGCCTCAGACCTCAGCGGATTGTGCATATACCGATTTTTACCCTGAGACGGGGAAAATCAAGCCCGGCAAGGACACAGGGTGCGTGGCGTGTCTGCAGGCGAGCGACCGAGAACGTCGCCGGGCGCCGGTTTGCAGCCGTCTCGCGCCGAAGACCCCGAGATGCCCCGGTTATCGCGACCGTCAGAGGATGTACACGGTGGTGAAGACGACGATCCACATAATGTCGACGAAGTGCCAGTAGATGCCCGGCACCTCGACGCCGAGGTGGTCCTTCTCCTCGGGACCGAAATGGCCGCGGAAGGCGCGGATCGAGGCGAAGGTGAGCAGGCAGAGCCCGACGAAGACGTGGGCACCATGCAGACCCGTGAGGCTGTAGAAGATCGAGCCGAAGCCGAGGTCGCGGGCGCTGAAACCGAGGTGGACGTACTCGTTGAGCTGGATGAAGAGGAAGGTCGCTCCGAGCATCCAGGTCAGCACCAGGCCCAGCTTGAGGCCGTTGCGGTTGCCGCGGCGGATCGACTCCAGCGCGTAGTGAATCGTGAAGCTGGAGGAGACCAGGATCGCCGTGTTGACGCCCGCCACGGCGACCGGCAGTTCGTAGGGGTGCGGCGGCCAGCTCGAGGGGTTGACGACGACGCGGAGGAAGAAGTAGGAGGCGAAGAAAGCCCCGAAGAGCATCACCTCGGAGACGATGAAAAGCAGGATCCCCAACGTCTGGCGATCGATCCGCGAGCTCTGGTTAGCCTCCGGCGGCCCGTGGTGCTCGTCCTCGTGAGGGTGTCCCAGCGTGACCGTTGCGCTCTCCATCAGACCCCCTCCCCCTCGGCGACGGCGGCGGCCACGACGGCGGCGGGACGGCCGACCTCGAGGTGCTCGACCGGCTTGTCGGTAATCGCACGGACGCGGCCGACCAGATCGTCCTCGAGCCAGCGTGAGGTCTCGCCGGTGAAGGTCGAGATCAGCACCTCGTCGACGCTGTAGTGCTCGATAGCGTTCTGCACCGCGTAAAAGGGATCGGGGCTCATCGGCTGGCCGGTGGCATCGATATCGGCGCGATAGAGCTCGGCCAGGGTCGAGGCCAGATCACGGACCATCTCCGGCTCGGTCACGTCCTCGGTCCGCGGGCAGATGATCGTGTACCGATGGGGGTGCCCAGCGGCGCGCTCCTTGAGGCGGCTGACCAGGTCGGGGGCGGCGACGGTCTGGCTCGCCACCACCAGCGTATGACTCTTCTCCCAGCTGATCGAGTCATCGGTGATCCGCACCGGGATGTGGGTCACCGGGACCTCTGGCTCGAAACGGGATTCGGCCCAGGAGACGAGGTCCTTGCGGGTAAAGCCAAAGCGAGTCTCGGCAGCGCAGGAAAGCAGCACCTCGCCGGGTTCGTGGGCACGCACCGCGTCATCGAGTGCAAGCGACGGCTCCGGGTCCATCACCTCGCCAACCGATTCGATCCCGTACTCGGAGAGGATCGACATCGTCACCTCTATCCGGGCTTTGGCCGCGTCGCGCAACTCGCCGGAATCGATCAGCTGGCCGACGGCGGGCTGGTTCTGCGGCGCCGCGACAGCTACGAAGGGAACTTTGTCGGCGCGCTCCTGCACGGCCGCCAACAGCTTGCGCCCGCCGGCAACCTCGTTGAGGAAGACGAGCAGGGGCTTTGCTCCGGGAGCATCGCTCATGCCGAACCCACCACGGTTGGCTCCGCCGAGGGTGCCTCGACCGATTCGCCCGGCATGATCGCGTGGCGGGCGCCGGGCACGCCGTACTCATAGGGGCCGCCGACAACGCGCGGGATCTCGGGGAAGTTGAAGATCGGCGGTGGCGAGGAGACCTGCCACTCGATCGAGTTGGCGCGCCACGGGTTGCCCACGGCCTTCGGGCCGAAACGCCAGCTGACGATCATGTTGTATAGAAAGACCAGCTGGACCGCGCCGAGGATGAAGGCACCGCAGCTGATCAGCAGGTTCCAGTCGCCGAACTGGGTCGCGTAGTCGGCGACGCGCCGGGGCATGCCGTCCATCCCGATCCAGTGCATCGGGATGAAGGTGACCCAGGTGCCGAAGAGTGTTCCCCAGAAGTGGATGCGACCCAGTTTCTCGTCGTACATGCGACCGGTGATCTTCGGGAACCAGTGATAGATCCCAGAGAAGATCGTGAAGACAGAGCCGCCGAAGAGCACAAAGTGAATGTGGGCGACGATGAAGTAGGTGTCCGAGACGTGGATATCGATCGGCACCATGCCCAACATCACGCCACTGATCCCACCGATGGTGAAGGTGACGATGAAGGCAAGCGCGAACAGCATCGCCGTCGAGTAAGTATGGATCTTGCCGAAATAAAGCGTGCCTATCCAGGAGAAGATCTTGATCCCAGTCGGCACCGCAATCAGCAGCGTGGTGATCATCATCGGCACGCGCAGCCAGCTGAACATGCCGGCGACGAACATGTGATGGGCCCAGACCGAGTAGCTGAGGACGACGATGCCGATCAGCGCCAGGGCCATCAAGCGATAACCGAAGACCGGCTTGCGGGCATGGGTCGATATGACCTCGCTGATGATCCCGAAGCCGGGCAACATCATGATGTAGACGGCCGGGTGCGAATAGAACCAGAAGATGTGCTGATAGCTGACGACATCACCTCCGCCAGCGAACTGGAAGAAGTTGGTGTGCAGGGCACGATCGAAGAGGACCATGAACTGGACCCCGGCGATGAAGGGCGTCGCGGCGACGACCAGCAGCGAGGTCGAGAGGTTCGCCCAAACCAGCAGCGGCATGCGCCAGAAAGTCATTCCTGGAGCCCGCATGGTGATGATCGTGACGAGGAAGTTGAGCGCGGTCGCGATCGACGAGGCGCCGGCGAACTGAACGCCGAGGTTGAAGAAAGACTGGCCCAGCGGCGCCCCGGTCGAGAGCGGCGCATAGCCGGTCCAGCCGGCGTCGAAGGCGCCGCCCGGAGCGAGGAAGCTGCCGACGAACATCAATCCGGCTAGCGGCAGCATCCAGAAGCTGAGCGCGTTGAGGCGCGGGAAGGCCATGTCCGGCGCACCGATCATCAGCGGCAGGACGTAATTGGCGATGCCGGCGAAGACCGGGATCACGAAGAGGAAAATCATGATTGCGGCGTGGGTGGAGAAGAGGCTGTTAAAGGTCGCCGCATCGACGATCTGAGTGCCCGGCCGGGCCAGCTCGGCGCGGATCAGCATCGCCAGCAGGCCGCCAACGAAGAAGAAGAAGAAGGTGGTGCAGATGTACTGGATGCCGATCACCTTGTGATCGGTGTTGAAACGGAAGTAGTCCTTCCAGCTCGTAGCGCCATGCTGGGAGTGGTCCTCGGGAATCGTCGGCATCCCGGCGGCCCAGCGCAGCCAGTAGTCGAAGCAGCCGAAGCCGAGCAGAAAGCCGAGCGGGCCGGTGATCAACGGCACGACCACCTGCGGGTAGCCGGTCTGTTCGGTCTGGTAGGCGGGCAATCCCGAGGCCTTGCGCAACGCAACGACCAGCGCAAAGCCAAAAGCGGCGCCAAGAATCGCGCCGAGTGCGCCCCTAATCCAGCCTGGTTGCTTGATCGCAGCCGTCATCAGCAAGCCTCCATTATGCCCCTCCGGCGTTTATCGGCGTCGGGTTGGCCTCGGTGTCTTGGTTAATCGATTCCGCCAGCGGGGCCGGAACTTTTTCTTCCAGGCTGCCGACCCATTTTTGGAAGTCGGCCGGCGTTTCGACCACGACTTTGGCCCGCATCGAAGCGTGGCCGAAACCGCAGAGCTCGGTGCAGATCAACTGGTAGGTACCGAGCTTGTCCGGGGTGACGATCGCGGTCGTGGTGATGCCGGGCACGTTGTCCTTCTTGATCCGCCACTCCGGCACCCAGAAGGAGTGGATCACGTCCTGGGCGTGCATCTTGAACTGGATCTGGCGGTTGAGTGGCACGTGCATTTCGCCCTGCACGTAGACGTTGCCTTTGCCGGGATAGCCGAAGCTCCAGGCGTATTGCTGGGAGAAGACATCGACTGTGAGCGGGTTTTTGCCGAGCTTTTCGATGCTGTTCAGCACCGACCAGCTGTAACCGGCGCCGAAGAGCACGATGATCGTCGGGATCACGGTCCAGGCGATCTCGAGCCTGGTGTTGCCGTGGATCGGCTCGCCGTCGGATTCATCGCCCGGCTTGACTTTGAACTTCCAGAGCGCGTAGAAGAGCGCCACGACCACCAGCGAGAAGACCAGGGACGAGAGGACGATCATCACGTTGAGCAGATCGTCGATCTTGGGCGCCGCCGTCGAGGCCTCCTGGCCATCCCAGTTGATCGAGAGCATCACCGCCGAGATCGCCGCGGCGAGCGCGACGGTCGCAGCGAGCATCTTCGCTATTGGGAGGCGGCCGTACATGAGGCGGCGGGCATTCTATTGAAGCGACGGCGGGAAGCTTTCAGGCCCTGGTGGCGCTCGGCACTAGCTACCGCGGCGAGGGCAGATCGCCCAGCCGCCCGGCGGCTGCTGCAACCACCCCGCGGGCCACGCCCTCCCAGCTCCAGAGCCGCCGCGCCGTCTCGACCAGCGCCTCGCGCGCCTCGACCCGCTCCCGCTCGGACAGCGCCAGCCAGCCGTTGAGCCGCTCGGCGATCGCCTCGGCCGCACCGGCCTCGACCGGGAAGGAAGTCAGGCGACCCACCTCTCCGGGCAGCGCCTCCATCAACTGACGAGACACCTCGAGCATCCCCGAGTGCCCCGCCGAGACCGGCAGCACCCCGCAAGCAGCGGCCTCCGCCGCGACCATCCCGAACGCCTCCGGGAACGTGCTCGGCATGACCAGAGCTTCAGCCCCGGGCAGCAGCTCGGCCACCTCGTCGTGCTCGAGCCGACCGATGAACTCCACTGACCCGGCGGCAGCTTCGGCGGCCTCGACATAGCCGACGGGCGGTTCGGCGAGAAAGGCAGAAAGGATCGGCAACGGCTTCTCCTCCCCGCCCTCGAGGCTCCACCCGGCGGCCGCAATCCCCCGGGCTTTCGAAGCGCTCCCTTCCTCCAGCGCCGCCAGCAGGCTTCGTAGCCCGCCCTCGTACTCGCCGAACCCAGCGATTTCAAGGCGCGTCGCTGGGTTCTGCTTGTGCACCAGCGGCCAGGCGGCCAGCAGCAAATCCACCCCCTTGGACACGATCAGCTTCCCCACGAAGACGATCCTCCGCGGGTGGCGTGGGGTGAGGGGGGTCGAGGACAGCCCGTGGACTGCCCGCAGGCCCCTCTCACCCCGCGACAGGACCCGTGGCCGGAACGCCTCTGTGTCGACGCCCGGGGGACCTAGGCGGGTCTTTTCCCTGAGTCCGGCAATACCCGGCAGCGCCTGCCAAAGCGATTCCGCGGTGTGCCTGGAGCCGACGAGAACGCCCTGAGCCGCGTTCATGCCTTCTTCCGCGTACGGAAGGAACCGCGGATGTGGCTTGACCGTGTACTCGAGCGCCGAGCCGTGGATCTTGGCGGCGAAGGGAGCGACATCGGCTCGAGCGAGGATCGCCGGGCCCATTACCAGGTGGTTGGCCAGGGCGAGGTCGATGCCGCCGGCGCGCTCGGCCACATCGCGCACGGCCGCCACGTTGGCCTCGATATAGCGGTCGAGCTCCTCCTCGCTCAGCTCCGGGAAGGCCTTTACCTCAAAACCCTCGTAGGGGTCCTTGACGTAGACCGGCAGCAGGCCGCCGATGTCGGGGTTGTGGATCTCAACCGCCTCGATCTTCGTCGCACGATCCTGGCAGAGCAGGTGTACCTCGTGACCGAGCTTGGCCAGCGCCCGAGCGAGATTGACGTTGTAGATATTGCTGCCGGTGCCGCGCAGCATGTAGCCGTGGAAGACGAGTATCCGCATCGGTTCCGCAGAAGCTATTAGTCTTCGCCGCGGTGAACCCGAAGCAGCTCTACAGAATGCGCGCCCCGGCCTCCGGCCGCGAGGCCCTCGCCCACGCCGAGCCGGGCCAGGTCTACCTCGACCGCGAGACCGGCGAGGAGATGGAACCGGTGGCCATGGTCCTTCCCTTGGCCCCAAGCGCCTCCTCCCTACCGCGCACTCCCGAGAACCTGCGGGCATGCCGTCGCTGTGACCAGCTGATCGGTCTCGACGTCAGCGACTGCCCGTATTGCGGGCTCAGGCAAGAAGCTCTTTAGCTGCTGGCAGCGGGCGTCGGTAGGGCCTCCTCACTCGCCTGACTGGCTGTATCGCCCCTTGCCGTCCGAGATTGGGTAGGGCCAGCGGCGCAAAACGTTCGGAGGCCCTACCGACGCCCGTCCCTAGGGCTGAAGCGTTCTCACCCAAGCGCAGCGGGGAGCCCGCCACCGACGCGCCGGTCTTTTGCCATTCGAGGCGATCCGAAGCCGTGGGCCCTCGACACGGCGATGTCTGAAGCTCCGTGAAGTTCGACACGGCCACGTCCCTGAAGCTTCCATAATGCGAAGCCGTGGGGTTGGCCCGGAGCGCCGGGTGCCCCTGCGAACGTTTTGCGCCGCTGGCCCTACCCCCATCTCGGACGGCACGGGCCGATCCGGCCAGTCAGGCGAGTGAGCAGGGGCACCCGGCGCTCCGGGCCCGCCTGATGCCTCGTCCTACGGTTTCTTCACCAACGTCGCCGTGTAGAGCAACCGCGCGCTCGAGTAGAAGCAACCGTAGGTCTTGACCTTGCCGACCCCCTGCTGCGGATGGCCGTCCTGGATGTCTTCCTTGGAGGCGCAGTGATCTTTGAGGCGGCTGCCGCGCCAGGTGTCTTCTTCGGAGACGTTGAAGGCGAACATCGGCGCCCAGGTGGGGACGGTGAGGGCGACGGTCTGGCCGCGCAGGACCGAGAGCGGGTGTTCGAGGGTGAAGATCGGGGTGCTGCCGAAGTAGGGATTGAGCACCTCGAGCGGGCTCTGGCGCACGAGGGTGAATTTGGGCGGTTTCGATTCTTCGACCGGGCGCAGGATGCCGATCCTCGCCTCCGACGGTTTGCCGAGGAATTCATTGAAGAAGCCCACCTCGTTGGTGGTCGTTTTGGTGTCGGTGCGCGAGGGCTTGGCGAGGGTGATCGACCAGGCGACGATCTTGCCGTCGAAGGGAACTTCGTAGGGCTGTTCGACCCCGCCCGCCTTGGTCTGGTAGCCGCTGACGTGGCCCTCGACCCGGCAGGGGACGACCTCGACGTTGTTGACGATCTTGCCCGGGCAGGAGGGCGGCGGGGTCGTCGTCGTCTTGCCCAGGACGACCACTCCCAGCGGCGCCGAGTCGGCCGCGCCGGGCCAGGCCGCGACAACCAGGGCGACCAGCACGCAGGCAAAGCCGGCCGCGAGCGCGACGGGGGACCTGACGAGACGGTTTTTCGCTGCTCCTTGCACGATCTCAAGCTGCAAACCCGGGCCCACGGCAAGGGTTGCGGGCTCGATTCTGCCTTCCGGGCCGGAGCGATGCCGCGAGAGCGTGCGCTTTGCACGATCCCGGCCAAGCAGTGCCAGTAGGGTTGCCGGCCGATGCCGGCGATTGTCGTAGAGGGTTTGCAGCGCAGCTTTGACGAGGTGCTGGCCGTCCAGGGCGTCGACCTGAACGTCGAGGAGGGCGAAATCTTCGGCTTCCTCGGGCCCAACGGCGCCGGCAAGACGACCACGGTGCGGATGCTGACGACGCTGCTGCTGCCGACCGGCGGCCGAGCGACCGTCGCCGGGCACGACGTGATCAAGCAGGCGCGCGCGGTGCGCGCCTCGATCGGGGTCGCCCTGCAGGAGGCGGCGCTCGATCCGCTGATGACCGGGCGCGAGCTGATCCGCCTGCAGGCCACGCTGCAGGGCCTGCCCGGGGCCGAAGGCAAGCGGCGCGCCGACGACCTGCTCGAGCGGGTCGACCTCGCTGCCGCCGCCGATCGCCGCGTCGGCGGTTACTCGGGAGGGATGAAGCGCCGGCTCGACCTCGCCGCGGCGTTGGTGCACGGGCCGAAGGTGCTCTTCCTCGACGAGCCGACCACCGGCCTCGACCCGGTCAGCCGCAAGACGATCTGGGAGGAGGTGCGGACGCTCAACGACGAAGGCACGACCGTCTTCCTAACCACCCAGTACCTGGAGGAGGCCGACCAGCTCGCCGACAACGTGGCGATCATCGACAGCGGCCGGATCGTCGCCGAAGGCACTCCTGACTCGCTCAAGACCGAGATCGGCAACCCCCACATCCAGTTGCAGCTCGCCGCCGGCTCGATCGCCGAGGCGGAGAAGGTCTGCGCCGAGGTAGGCAGATTGCTGCCCCCCGTTGACGGACGCATGGTGCTGGTCGAGGCCACGAACGGCGCCGCCGACATCCCCAAGGTCGTGCGGGCGCTCGATGACGCCGGAATCGCGGTCGAGTCGCTGGAGCTTGTCCGGCCCACCCTCGACGACGTCTTCGTCGCCAAGACCGGCCACCACATAAAAGTTCCGACCACCTCCTCGGCCGTCGCGAGTGCCTGAAGAATCAAATATGGACAGGCACTCGCTCCCGCGGTCGGAGGCGGTCGGGTTGGAGGCGCTTCGGGTCAACGCCCGGGTCGTGCGGGCGCTCGGCATGCGCTCGATCCGCCAGACCTTCCGCCGCCCCCAACTGATGGCGCCGATCGTCGTCTTTCCCACCCTGCTGCTGGCGATCCAGACCGGCGGCGCCGGTGGGGCCGTCAACCTGCCGGGCTTCCCGCCCGTGCAAAGCTTCCTCCAGTTCATGCTCGCCGGGGCGATGATGCAGTCGCTGATGCTGGCCGGCAACAGCGGCGGCATCGCGCTCGCCGTCGACATCGAGATGGGCTTCACCGACCGCCTCTTCTCCGCCCCGATCCCGCGCTACACGATCGTGCTCGGGCGCCTGGCCGGGACCGCGGCGCTGGGCCTCTTCGGCTCGCTCTGGTTCCTCGCGATCGGGCTGATCTTCGGCGCCCACATCGAAAGCGGCTTCACCGGCGCCCTGATCGCGATCGCGCTGGTCACGGCGACGGCGACGGCGGTGGGCGGCATCGGCGCCGCGATCGCCCTGCGCACCGGCAGCGCCAGCGTCGTCCAGGGCCTCTTCCCGCTGGTCCTCGTCGTCCTCTTCCTCTCCTCCGCCTTCTTCCCCAACGAGCTGATGATCCAGCCGGCCAAGGCGATCGCCGAATACAACCCACTCAGCTTCGTCGTCGAAGGCATCCGCGGCCCGATCATCTCGGGCGTGGACGCAACCGAACTCGGTGAGGCGGTGCTGGCGATCGCCGGAATCGTCGTGCTCGGGCTCCTGCTCAGCGCCCGCGCCCTGCGCCACCGCCTGAGGGTGGGCTGATGGAATCGGCCGTGGCACTGCCGCAGTGGCGCGCCAACCTGGCGACGATCGCGGCGCTGATGGCGCGGGCGA
>Ga0070679_100000423_pt1 | contig 35993 bp, 34 predicted proteins | sample KBSC63BmetaG_FD_65652 | JGI IMG/M metagenome (GOLD analysis project Ga0070679, IMG submission 65652) | Corn rhizosphere microbial communities from Kellogg Biological Station, Michigan, USA - KBS C6-3B metaG | ecosystem: Host-associated > Plants > Roots > Rhizosphere | place: USA: Michigan... | reverse complement strand
CTCGCGCTTGGCGGCGACCACCTTCTTTTCCTCGAGGGCGATTACATGATTCCCATCGAGCGGATCCAGCTGCCAATCGTGGGAAGTCCATTCATTGCCCTGCGCTATGCGGCAGGTAATGCGGGTGTCGACAAAGTGCCGACACTAATTCAGAACATTGGCATTGGTGCGGGCGTCAGCATGCTGCGCGTTGACTTCAGCATCGACCCCGCCCACGACAGGTCGGTCTTCTCGCGACGGTCGGCGGTATCGGTCGGATTGGATCTCAGCTTTTAACAAAAAGGAAGTTTGCCCGTCCTCGTCACGCTTGGTATATTACTGAGCGTGACTTTTGCATCGTGTCGCGCGAAAAAGGGTGGGTAAATGGGGACGCTCGTGGTAATTCCGGCGCGTCTCGGCGCCATGCGCCTCCCCCGCAAACCCCTCCGACTTCTCTCCGGACTCCCCCTCATCGTCCGGGTCTGGCAAAGAATCTCCCACATGAACGTAGCTGATGCGGTTGTCGTTGCTACCGACGACGATTCGGTCGCATCCACCGTCCGTCAAGCTGGGGCGGAGTGCGTCATGACCAGCCCGAAACACTCGTCCGGAACCGAGCGCGTGGCCGAGGTCGCGTTCCAGGCGCGGTACAGTGATTATGGCACTATCGTAAACGTTCAGGGCGATGAGCCGTTCATCGGCGCCGGCGCGGTCAGGGGCGCGGCCGATCTCGTATCATCCGGTCGATTTCCGCTTGGCACCGCCGCGTCCCGCGCGAGCATGGAGATTCTGGACACGCCAAGCCTCGTGAAAATCGTAATTGGCGATAATGGCCGGGCGCTCTACTTCTCACGGGCGCCCATTCCGTTTTTGCGTGACCAGGCCGATCGGACGAAGCTCGCCGAGCGGACCCTGCAGCACATTGGAGTTTACGCGTATTCGCGGGAGGCTCTTCGAGAATGGGTCTCGCTGCCTCCCCATCCGCTGGAAGAGATCGAGCGCCTCGAGCAGCTCCGACCCCTGGCCGCAGGCTTGCCAATTGGAGTTGCAGTTACGGCCGAAGCACCCGCCAGCGGGATCGACACCGAAGAAGATCTCGAGCGCGCCAACGCACGCTGGGACGCCTTTATGGCAGGAGCAGTGACCAATGCAGGGTAGTTCCAACCAACAGACGCGCTACATCTTCATTACCGGGGGCGTCGTTTCGTCCCTCGGAAAGGGGATCGCGGCCGCATCTCTCGGACGACTTCTCGTCGAACGCGGGATGCGCGTGACGATCATGAAGTTCGATCCGTACCTGAACGTCGATCCGGGAACGATGTCGCCGTTCCAGCACGGCGAAGTCTTCGTCACCGACGACGGCGCCGAGACCGACCTCGATCTCGGCCACTACGAGCGGTTCATCGATCGGTCGCTGGCCCAGGCCAACAACATCACCACCGGACGGATCTATCTGAACGTCATCACCAAGGAGCGCCGCGGCGAGTACCTGGGCTCCACGGTGCAGGTGATTCCTCACGTCACCGACGAGATCAAAGGCGCGATGAAGCGCCTCGCCCCTGAAAGTGATGTGGTGATCGTCGAGATCGGCGGGACAGTCGGTGACATCGAGTCGCTGCCGTTCCTCGAGGCGATCCGTCAGTTCCGCCACGAGATCGGGCGCGAGAACGCGATCTTCATCCACCTGACTCTCGTGCCGTTCATAGCCGCGGCGGGCGAGGTCAAGACCAAGCCCACCCAGCACTCGGTGCGCGAGCTGATGGAGATCGGAATTCAGCCCGACATCCTGATCTGCAGAACCGAACGAGCGCTCTCTGAAGAAGTGAAACGTAAGATCGCGCTGTTCTGCAACGTCGAGTTCGGCGCTGTTATCGAGAGCAGGGACGTACCGACGATTTATCAGATCCCGTTGCTCTTCCACGAGCAGGGGTTGGACGAGCGAGCTATGCACAAGCTCCAGCTGCTCGGCCGCCGCGCGCCCGATCTGTCCAAGTGGCGCGCAATGGTCGAGCGAGTGCTGCATCCGCACGGTCGCGTCAAGATCGCCGTGATCGGGAAGTACACCGGCCTCGTCGATAGCTACAAGAGCGTCCAGGAAGCGCTGATTCACGGCGGGATCGCGAACGATGTGGGCGTCGAAGTCCACTGGCTGGCCAGCGACATGTTCACCAATCGCGAGAAAACGCGCGAGCTGCTCGCCGACTATCACGGCATGCTGGTACCCGGCGGCTTCGGCGTGCGCGGCGTGGAGGGAATGTTGGAGGCGATCCGGTATGCGCGTGAATCGGGATTGCCATTCTTTGGGATCTGCCTTGGCATGCAGACCGCCATCATCGAGTTTGCGCGCAACGTCATGGGTCTGGAGGACAGCCACTCCAGCGAGTTCGCGCCCGAATGTGGAAACGCCGTGATCTCATTGATGGAAGATCAGCAGCACGTCACCGACATGGGCGGCACCATGAGGCTCGGTGCGTATCCGTGCAAGCTCGGACCCGGAACCCTGGCCGCCCAGATCTATGGAGTACCGCAGGTGAGTGAGCGGCATCGCCATCGTTACGAGGTCAACAACAAGTACCGCGATCAATTCATCGAGCACGGACTCAATCTTTGCGGGCTCTCTCCGGATGGCTCGCTCGTCGAGATGATCGAGCTGCAGACCCACCCTTGGTACATCGGCTGTCAGTTCCACCCCGAGCTGCAGTCTCGTCCGACCAGGCCGCATCCGTTGTTTGCGAGCTTCATTGGTGCGGCAGTCCAGGCAAAGGCTCCGAGCAGAAGCAGCCGAAAGCGTACGCCACTGGAAGCGGCGGAATAGCGTGGCCGAATTGTTTCCGGCCGACAAACTCTTTCTGATCGCTGGCCCGTGCGTACTGGAGAGCGATGAGTTGAACCTGCGCGTCGGCGAGGCTCTCGCTCGGCTCGCGGAGAAGATTCCCGGCGGCATCATCTACAAGGCGAGCTTTGACAAGGCGAACCGGTCGAACAGGAACGCAGCGCGCGGACCCGGCCTGAGCGCCGGTCTCGAGGCTCTCGATCGCGTCCGCCGCGCGACGGGCCTACCCGTACTCACCGATGTCCATACTCCCGATCAGTGCGCACCTGCCGCCGGTGTGGTGGACGTGTTACAGATCCCGGCTTTTCTCTGCCGGCAAACGGATTTGCTTGAGGCGGCCGGTGCGACCGGGAAGCCTGTGAACGTCAAGAAAGGCCAGTGGCTCCAGCCCGAGGGAATGCGCGGCGCGATACAGAAGATCCGCGGCGCCGCCAACACCAACGGTCGCTCCCGCGACCTCGCCGTCACCGAGCGAGGCACCTTTTTCGGTTACGGCGATCTGGTCGTCGACATGCGGTCCTTCACCAGGCTGCGCGAGGCCTGCGGCACGCCGGTGATCTTCGACGCGACCCACAGCGTCCAGAAACCGGGGCAGGGCCCCGAAGGAGCGAGCGGCGGTGCACGGGAGTTCGTCCCGGTGCTCGCCCTGTCGGCAATCGCGGCCGGAGCGCAGGGACTCTTCCTCGAGACGCACCCCGATCCTGATTGCGCGCCGAGCGATGGGCCCAACATGGTTCCGCTCTCCGAGATGGGCGCGCTAATGGATCGCGCGGTCGACATCTGGCACCGCATCAATCGATGACCCGAAAAGATGTTGTCGAGCGTGGCCGCCGCGTCATTCGCATGGAGACCGAAGCGCTCGCCGAAGCGGAGCGGCGCGTCGGTGACGATTTTGCGCGTGCTGTCGAAGCCATTGCGCGATCCGACGGTCGCGTGATCGTCTCCGGGGTCGGCAAGTCAGGTCTGATCGGGCGGAAAATTGCCGCCACCCTCACTTCCACCGGCACTCCTGCAAACTTTCTTCATCCCGCTGACAGCGTCCACGGTGACCTCGGGATCGTCGGCGAGTCCGATGTCGCGATTCTGATCTCCAAGAGCGGTGAGTCGTCCGAGGTCCTCGGCCTCCTCGACCATTTGAAGCGTCTGGGGGTATGCACGATTGCGCTGACGAGCAACGCCAAATCCAGCCTTGCCCGGCACAGTGACGTGACCCTCGACGCCTGGGTGAAGGAGGAAGCGTGTCCGCACGATCTCGCACCGACCACGAGTACTACCGTCGCGCTGGCCTTGGGCGACGCGTTGGCGATCGCGCTCCTCGAGGAGAAAGGCTTTGACGCGGAGGATTTCGCCAGACTGCATCCGGGCGGCTCGATTGGCAAAAGACTTCTCACTCGAGTCTCGGACGTCATGGTGACTGACGATCTGCCGCTCCTCCCCGAGTCTGCGACAATGCGCGAAGCGGTCGTACAGCTCGCCGAGCGACGTGGCCTTGCGATCGTCACGACCAAGAACGGTGGAATTTCGGGTGTCATCACCACCGGCGACCTTTCGCGACTGATGGAGCACGAAGAGAACGTCTTTCCGATTCCAGTCACCGAAGTGATGAACGGCAAGCCGAAGCTCGCGCGGGCCGACGAGCTGGGCAGCGCGGTGGTGTATCGCATGGAGACCCACGGCATCATCGCAATGCCGGTGCTCGATGCCGACGATCGCATCGTTGGAGTCATCCATCTCCACGACTTGATGCGCGCCGGTGTGGTATGACGCGGGCAATGCTGCCGGCCGTCCTCGCCTGTGCAACGCTGGTCGCGTGCAGCTCGAAGAAGGAGCCGCCGGTCGCGACCCATTCTCCGCTCGCTGATTCCGCGGACCAGGTGATGTTCAACGCATCGTTCGTGCTCACCGACAAAGGACTCTCCCGGGCGCAGATGCAGGGCGACACGCTCTACTTCTTTGACGACAACTCGCGGATCGAGTCCGACAATCCGCACATCACCTTTTTCACCGCGACGGGTGCCAAGGACGCGGTTCTGACAGCGCGACACGGCACGTCGAATACCCGCACCAACAACATGATCGCGCGCGGCAACGTCGTTGTCGTCTCGGAAGATGGCCGGCGCCTGACCACCGAGGAGCTAATCTACAGTCAGGGCAGAAACGAGATCTCGAGCGACAGCGCGTTTGTTCTGACCGAGCCGGACCGGCGGCTCGAGGGCGTCGGATTTCGCTCCGATCCGAACATGAAGAACATTCGGATTCTGAGCGGCGTGAGCGGGCTCGCGAGGGGAGTCTCCACTGAGGGAGCCGGCCAGCCTGGTGCGGCGCAGCCTGCTCAGGGTCAGATCTTCCGCGCCAATCCAGCCTCCTCGACCCCCGTCCGCCCAACGCCGGCAGCATCATCGACACCGCCGGTCCGACGTTGAAAGCGCGAATACTTCTTCTCGCGGCGGTCGTGTCGCTCACCGCTACGCCCGCAATTGGTGCGCAGGACATTCCGCGCAGCTGCGACTTGCAGCTTCCGCCTGGCACTTCCACCTCGGCCACAGTGGTCCCCACACCAAACGGCGGCAGGATCATATATCTGAGCCGCGGCGTGGTCGCCCACTGCCTCGGCCAAGGCAACACCCTCACCGCCGATAGCGCCGAGTACTACGAGTCCGAGGCGCGCCTCTATCTGGTCGGCCACGTTCACTACACCGAGCCGCGGGTCAGTGTCGATGCCCAGACGATGACCTACTACCAGAACGACAACCACCTCCATGCCGAAGGCAACGTGGTTGGCGTGTTGCCGAACGGGAGTGTCTTTCGCGGGCCGAGCGCCGATTATTATCGAGCGACCGTCGGGCGGCCGCTTGCACGCATGTTCGGACCGGGTCGTCCGAACGTCACCCTCGTCCAAAAAGACACCACCGGTCGAGGCCGGCCGCCCGACACCGCGCACGTTGTGGCCAATCAGATCAACATGATTGGCGATAGCCTCGTTTACGCCGCCGGTCGCGTTCTGATCACTCGACCAGACCTCACCGCTTCTGGCGACTCGGCGTTCATGGACAGCGGGACGGAATTCGCTCGCCTGATGCGCGAGCCCCAGGTACAAGGGAAGGGCAGTCGCCCGTTTACCCTGACCGGTGAGGTCATCGACCTCTATTCGCACAATCGACAGCTGGAGCGCGTCGTTGCGACACCCAAGGGGCACGCCCTCAGTCAGGACCTGGAGCTGGTAGCCGATTCCATCGACCTCCGGGTCCAGAACAACGAGCTCCAGCGCGCCATTGCGTGGGGTCCGACCCGCGCCCACGCCGTGTCTCCCGAGCGTGAGATCGTCGCCGACTCGATCGACGCAATCATGCCCGGACAGCGCGTCCGCGAGGTCCGGGCATTGCGTAATGCGTACGCCGAAAGCACTCCGGACTCGGGGGTCATATCCACCCAGCGAGACTGGATGCGGGGCGACACCATCGTGGCCCGCTTCGACACTCTTCCAACCGGCGACACCACGGGCAAACCGAAAATCCGCCAGATCGTCGCCGAGGGCCACGCCAGATCGTTCTACCAGATGAAGAGCTCGAAGGGACCGCCCAACGAGCCCACCGTCAACTACGTCCGCGGACGGGTAATCGACATCGCCTTCGAGGATCGAAAGGTCGCCACGGTCACCGTCTCGGAGCAGGCAGCGGGTGTGCTCATCGAGCCCGCCGAGGCGTCGGCCACACCGCCTCCGAACGCCGGCACCAGTCCTCCGACGACCTCGCCCCGCCCGCGGGTCGCGCCATCTCCGACCAAGCCGGCGCCGGTTACGAAGACCCCTCCGGCCACCAAACCGCCTCCGGGAGCTTGATGAGCGCACCAGACGGGCTCCCCGACAGCATTCGCGCGTTATTCAAGGGCGCCTCGCCAGCCGAGGAGCTCGATGGCTTTGCGCTCCACGCAATCGTCCGCGCCGCCGACGACAACGGCGCCGCCCACCTCCGTGACGTCGCCGCCAACTATCGCGACGACTATCTCCGGGGCCTGCGGCTCAAGGGCCGCGATGCCGAGCGCGAAGCGGGTCGGCTCGGCCAGGACGAAGTGAGGAACTACCTTACCACTTCGATTCTGCCGCGCCTCGCCGAGCGTCGCGTCATTCAGCCCCTCGACGGCGACCTCGAGCGGGATACTTCCGTCGTTCAGGTCTCGCCGTCGCTCTGGAAGGACATCGCCCCGCACCGTGCCGAGTTCGCCGAGGCGATGCGCGAGACGGGTGAACACTCGCGCCTAGCGCTCTCTACTCCGCCGCGACCTGCGCTCGTCAGCGGAAGCACGCTCGACGCCGAAGGTCTTACCAAGATCTATCGGGGGAGGAAGGTGGTGAACAACGTCGCCGTGCACCTTCAGCAGGGCGAGATCGTCGGCCTTCTCGGTCCCAACGGAGCGGGAAAGACTACGACTTTCTACATGATCGTGGGCCTCATTCAGCCGCTATCCGGACGGATCCTGCTCGACGGCGAAGACATCACGAAACTGCCGATGTACGAGCGGGCGCGCCGGGGCATTGGTTATCTTTCACAGGAGCCTTCGATCTTCAGGAAGCTATCGGTCGAAGACAACATCCTGGCGATCCTCGAGACGTTGCCGCTGTCGTCCGCCGAGCGCTCCGAGCGGCTCGAGAAGCTTCTCGACGAGCTGAGCATCAAGCGGCTGCGTAAGAGCAAGGCGTACGCATTGTCGGGCGGCGAGCGGCGCCGTCTCGAGATAACCAGGGCGCTCGTCACCGACCCGAAGTTCATGATGCTCGATGAGCCCTTCGCCGGTGTAGATCCAATCGCGGTTCACGATATCCAGACAATCGTCGCCGGCTTGCGGCATCGCGGCATCGGCGTCCTGATCAGCGATCACAACGTGGAACAAACGCTCGACATTGTAGACCGTGCATACATTATGTTCGATGGACAGGTCAACGTCTCGGGAACCGTCCGGGACCTCGTTTTCGACGACACGGTGGCAGATATCTATCTTGGTCCAACACTCACAGCTCGGCTCCGCGACAGATTCTCGCGCGGCAAAGAGGTAGCAGGCGCTTGAAGCCAGGCCTGAATCAGTCGACCCAGCTCCGCCAGGAGCTCAAGATCAATCCACGCCTTTATCAGGCGATGGATCTCCTCTACATGCCGCTGTTGGATCTCCAGCAGCATCTCAAGCAGGAGCTGCTGAATAATCCTTTCCTCGACCTCGTCGAAGCCGAGGAAGAAGAGGAAGAGGAGCAGGAGGCCGAAGAGCCGGAGCAGACCCAGACCGCCACCGAGGAAGAGCGCGCCGGAGAGATCGATTGGGAGGAGATCCTGCTCGATGGCTTCGACACCGCCGGCGGCCGCCGCGAGGAGCACGAGGAGCGCGAGTACTTCGAGCCAGTCACCGTCGCCACCCGTGATCTCAGCGACCATCTGCGCGACCAGGTGAGCCTGCTCGAGCTGTCACCGCGACAAATGCTGCTCGCCGACGAGTTCATCGGAAACATCAACGACGACGGTTATCTCGCTTGCGGAGTTGAAGATATCGTCCGTGCGCTCAACGATGTCGTGAAAAAAACCGCTGAGGAAGCCGGCCGCGACATCGACGACCTTCCGCTCTATTCGGTCGAAGAAGGGCAGAAGATGCTCGGCACGATTCAAGGGCTCGACCCGGCAGGCGTGGGCGCGCAAAACCTGCGCGAGTGTCTGTTGCTCCAGCTCCGCGAATCCGGCCTCGAGCAGTCCGTCCCATACCGGCTCGTCCGCGACTGCTTCGAGGAGCTGATCAACCACCGCTGGAGCGAGATCTCCAAGCGTTTCGGAATCAGCGCTACCGACGTCCAGAAGGCGGCCGACGAAATCGCCAAGCTGGATCCCAAGCCCGGCCTGCAGTTCGGCTCGCGCGACGACAACTACATCATTCCGGATCTGATCGTCGACAAGATCGACGACCGCTACCACGTCTTCCTCAACGATGCGAATCTGCCGCGGCTCAAGCTGAGTCGCGCCTATCAGGAGATCGCGCGGGACAAAAAGAAGTTCGACGGGGAGAACAAGGAGTTCATCTCCAACAAGCTGAACTCGGCGAACTGGATGATCCAGGCGATCGAGCAGCGGCGTCAGACCATGCTCAAGGTCATGAACTACATCGTCGAGCGGCAGCGCGATTTCTTCGAGAAGGGAATCCAGTACCTGAAGCCGCTGACGCTGCGCGAAGTGGCCGAAGTGATCAACATGCACGAATCCACCGTCAGCCGCGTCACAAACGAGAAGTTCGTGCAGACCCCCCGCGGCGTGCTGCCGCTCAAGTTCTTCTTCTCGTCCGGACTCGCGACGTCCGATGGCGAAGACGTCTCGGCGCGCGGCATCAAGGCCCAGCTCCAGAAGCTCGTCCAGGAAGAGGATCCCAAGCATCCGCTCACCGACCAGGCTATCGTCAACATTCTGCGCGAGAGCGGTGTCCAAATCGCCCGTCGCACCGTCGCCAAGTATCGTGACCAGCTAGGCGTGCTCTCAGCCCGGATGCGCAAGCGCGTATGACTTCGGCTTCGCAGGCTGACGCGGCGCAGCGCTTTCAAAGCGGCAGTCCGCTTCAGCCCGCGATGAGCCGGCCCGAAGTCAGTGTCCTCGTCCCGGCCAAGGACGAAGCCGAGAACCTTCCGCTGTTCATGCAACAGGCGCGAGATGCGTTCTCCACGACCACGCGCCGCTATGAAGTGATCGTCATCGACGACGGCTCGGTGGATGACACATGGACAGTGTTGCAGCGCCTCGCTGCCGAGTATCCGTTTCTCAAGCCGGTGCGCCACGGCGCTGGGCGCGGAATAGCCGACGCGCTGCGCACCGGCTATCTCCATTCGCGCGGCGACGTCCTCGTGTTTTACCCGGCCGATCTTCAATACAAGCCGGAGGACATTCCACGCCTCGTTGAGCCGATCCTGGATGGACAGTCCGACATCGTCACCGGCTACAAGGAAGGCCGGAAGTACGAGAAGGCTTTCGTGTCTAACATCTACAACGGCCTGAGCCGCTCACTTTTCCAGGTGAACGTCCGCGATCTCAATTCCGTGAAAGCATATCGGCGGGAAGTGATGGACAGTCTGCCCAATCGCCCCGACTGGCACCGCTACATGGTGGTGATGGCCGCGGCCCAGGGCTTTTCAGTCTCGGAGGTGCCCGTGCCGCTTCATCCGAGGAATGCGGGGAAGTCGAAATTCGGAATCGGGCGGATTCCGGTCGGCGTTCTCGACATGCTCGCCGTCTGGTTCGAGCTTCGCTTCGCCAGGAAGCCGCTGCTTCTGTTCGGGCTGCTCGGCGCGGTGTTATTCGTCCTGGGCGTCGTGGTCGGTATCATCGCCATCCTCTGGCGCGTGATCGGTGGCGTCGGGTTCCGCCCGCTGGTCAATCTGGTGGAGACGTGTGTTACCGTCGGCAGCATTTTTTTCGCGACCGGACTTCTTGGAGAAATGATTGCTGCGCAACGCGCCGAGCTGACTCAGCTCCGCTCCCGGATCGACGAGCTGTCGCGGGAGCGTGACACCACCAGCGCGCCCTGATCGCGTGAACGTTTTGTTCCTGACGCACTCCTTCCCACGGTCGGAGGGCGACGCGGCGGGATCGTTCATCTTGCGCCTGGCGGTCGCTTTGCGCGATGAGGACGTCAAGGTTCGCGTCGTTGCCCCCGCCGCGCCGGGTCTGGCGGCCTCCGAAGAGATAGAGGGCATTGGCGTCGATCGGTTTCGCTATGCACCACGGCGCTACGAGCGGCTCGCATATACCGGGAACATGGCAAGCGATGTCGCCACATCGTGGACAGCGAAGCTCGCGCTAGTTGGATTTCTCGGATCGGATTTCGTCCACGCCGTGCGGGCGCGCCGAAACTTCGAGCCCCAGGTCGTCCACGCGCACTGGTGGTTTCCCAACGGAGTCGTCGGCACCTGGGTCGGCGGGCTGGCGCATGTTCCGCTCGTCACGACACTTCACGGCACCGACGTGAGGCTAGCTCGCACCGTCGGAGTCGCCAAGCCGCTCTTCGCCCACGTGCTCAAGCATTCGGCGGCCGTTACGACGGTGTCGCGCTGGCTCAAGGACGAGACGGAGGCGCTCGCCCCAGGTGTAAGACCGGAAGTGGCGCCGATGCCTGTCGCGACAGATTTGTTCGCGCCTTCGCAAAACCGCGACAACCGCACGCTCCTTTTCGTCGGCAGGCTGAACGAGCAGAAGGGACTGCACCATCTGCTGCACGCGATGGCGGCGATGAAGACGGCCGCCGAGCTCGATGTCGTCGGCGACGGACCCGATCGCAACTCACTCCAGGCGCTCGCGGAGCAGCTCGGACTTTCATCGCGAGTCCGGTGGCGCGGGCAACTCAGTCAGTCCGGGCTCGCGCCCTTGTATCAGCGCGCGGCAGCCGTCGTGCTGCCATCGGTGGACGAGGGACTGGGACTGGTCGCCGTCGAGGCCCTCCTTTGCGAGGCGCCCGTGATTGCCTTCGACTCGGGTGGACTCCGGGACGTCATCCAGCACGAGAAAACGGGACTGCTGGTGAAAGCCGGCGACGATGCCGCGCTCGCCAAGGCGCTCGACGAACTTCTATCGCGCAATGGAGGCGGCAGCGAGCTCGGAAAGGCGGGCAGGCTCTACGCTCTTTCTACGTTCGCGCCGGAGTCTGCTGCAAGACGATACGCAGAGATCTACCGACAGGTACTTGCCCGTAACGCGTCGTAGCCTTTTCAGGGTTGCTCAGTGGATCTTCGCAGCCGCGGTGCTCTTCTTCGCGGCGCGGTCGTTGGCAACCCAATGGGGCAGCTTCGAGTCGCGATTCACTCACATCCAGTTTGGATGGCGCTCGATCTCCCTGGCGACGCTCGTGGTCCTCATCACTTACGCGCTTCTGATAGAAGGGTGGCGACGAATTCTGGTCGCGTGGGATTCGACCCTGCCTTTCAACGACGCCGCGCGGATCTGGTTCCTCTCCAACCTCGGGAAGTACGTACCAGGGAATATCTGGTCGCTCACCGCGATGGGAGTCATGGCGCGACGGCGTGGTCTCTCTGCGATCGCTGCCGCCGGATCCTCGGTGCTGATGCAGACGGTGAGTCTGGCGACCGGCGCTGCCATCGTCATGATCACCGGCGCAAAACTTCTGGGTCAGCCGATATTGGTAGGCGCCGCAGCAGTGCTCCTCGTCGTTTTGCTATTGCTCGCGCCCCGGTATCTACCGCCGCTGGCGAGCTGGGCGGGAAAGCTCATCGGCCGCGAGATTCTCCCTCCGACCATCCCGGCGGCGAGCGTGTGGACGGCGGCCGTCGCAAGCACCTTGTCGTGGCTCTTTTACGGCGTTGCGTTCGAGCTTTTCGTGCGCGGTCTGCTCGGCTCCGCGCCTGGCGAACTTTCCTCGTATATCGCAGTTTACACCGCCGCATACCTCCTCGGTTTCATTTCGCCGATCGCGCCGGCCGGACTCGGCGTGAGAGAGCTGACACTCGCCGCATTCATGACCCAGCTCGGACTTGCCAACGAAGCGGACGCGGCACTCGTAGCCATCGCCGCGCGGCTTTGGCTGACGATCGTCGAGCTAGTGCCAAGTGGTTTGTATATTGCCGCGGGCGCCACGAGGAAGTCACTCCCACACTGAGAAACATGGCCAGGCAGCGAGAGAGAACCCCCGTCCACACATCCTCGACTTCCGCACCGACACCCGCGGCGCTTCCGGCGCCGCGCTTCGCGTCCGCGTGGGCCGCCATCGTGTACGCCGTCGCGACGTTGACGCTTGGATATCCGGCACTCGCCGGAAGATTCCTGGTGAATCCGCACAGTGATCAGTACATCGCCGGCTTCGCATTCCGCGATTTTGCCGCCGCCACGTTGCGCGCGACCGGCCATTTCCCCCTTTGGAATCCGTACCTGTTCGGGGGAATGCCGTACGTCGCGGCAATGCACGGAGACATTTTCTATCCGACGTTTCTGCTGCGGATGATCATGCCGACCGACGTGGCGATGACGTGGGGCTTCATCATCCACATCTTCCTCGCCGGATTCTTCACCTACGTTTTTCTACGCGGCCTTGGCTACGGTTTCTACGGATCACTGATCGGCGGGCTCGCGTATATGATGAGCGGCCAGATCGCGTCATCCGTATCACCCGGGCATGACGGCAAGCTCTTCGTGAGCGCGCTCTTCCCGCTTGCGCTCTTGATGCTTCATCGCGGTGTCAGGGAAGGGAAGAACTGGTGTTGGGGCGCCTTCGCGCTGATTGTCGGACTGTGCGTGCTCAGTCCCCATCCCCAGCTCCTGCAGTACATGCTGCTTACCTCCGGTGCGTATGCGCTGTTTCTCGCGTTCGCAACACTCGAGGGTGGAAGACTTCCGCGCAAACTCGCGGTCCGACGTTTGGGCGCCGCGCTCGTTGCAGTGTTTATCGGACTCGCGATCGGTGCGGTGCAGTATCTCCCCGTGCGGGAGTACGTTAAGTGGTCTCCCCGCGCCGGCGGGCTCGGAGATTACGCCGCCGCGACTTCTTATGCCTGGCCCCCAGAGGAATTACTCAATTCCTATCTTCCCCAGTTCTCGGGAATTCTCAACAACTATTGGGGGCGCAACCTGATCCACCTCCACAGCGACTATGTGGGGGTTGTAGTGATGATTCTGGCAGGTGCCGCGTTTCTTGGACTCCGAGCTGACCCGCGGCGCAAGCAGATCATCTTCTGGACAGCGGCGCTCATAGTTTCGGTCCTGTGGTCATTGGGTAGCGCGACACCCTTTTATCACATCCCGTACGCGCTGATTCCCGGAACCAAATACTTTCGCGCGCCGGCGACGATTTTCTTTGTCGGAACGCTGGCCATTGCACTCCTCGCGTGCGCCGGAACCGAACGTTTCCTGCAGCTGCGAGTCAGCCGTAGGTACATGGTAGGATGGTTGATCGCCGGTGGAGTGATCGCGGTGTTGGCCTCGGTAGGAGCGCTGACCAGTATCGCGGCGTCGTTCGCGGACGAGCGCGCTTTCGATCGGGTGCTGGCAAATCGGGGAGCGGTTTTCCTCGGCGCGTGGCGGTCCTTTGCGTTCGTCGTGATGGTGTTCGCGGTCTGGTTTGGCTTCACCCGCAACAGGCTCAGCATGCGTCTGACTGCATTGGCGTTGACGATTCTGCTGCCGATCGATCTCTGGTCCATTGAGCGGCTCTATTGGATGTTCTCAGCGCCCGCTAAGACCATTTATGCCGCCGATCCGATCGTGGATATCCTGAAGCGGGAGTCCCAACCGGTCAGAGTGCTGGCCTTTCCCGTCCGGCCAACCAATGGACCCGACCCGTTTTTGAGCGGGGACGCGCTGATGTCGCACGGCGTCAGAGAGGTACTGGGATACCATGGGAACCAGATCGGTCGCTACAACGAGCTGGTCGGCGCGAATTCCGAGGACAACCGACTCTTTACCGCCAACGTGCTGGCCCTCACCAACACTGGCTATTTCCTGACCAACCTTTCGGAGCTTCCGTTCATCGGAAATACAACCCTGGTGAAAGGGCCGATCGTCAACGCCGCGGGAGACACCACGTATCTCTACAAGGTGAATCGAAACGACCCGTACGCGTGGGTAACTCCCGTCGCGGTGAAGGCGCCAGACGATCAAGTACTCGCTACTGTTCTTAACCCGAGATTCGACGTCAAGCGAGCCGCACTTTTCGACACATCCGCTCAAGTCGCCAGCGCCGGGGCGATCCAATCGTTGCCGGCACCGCTCTCGATTACGACGTCGGTCAGCCGTTATGAGCCTGGCCATGTGATCATCGATCTCGGCGCTCCGGCGCCTCCTGGTGCATCCCTCATGGTGTCGGAGAACTACTATCCGGGCTGGATCGCCTCCGTCGACGGGAAGCCAGCCAGGCTCGGCCGCGCCGACTATTCGCTGATCGGGGTCGAGCTCCCACAAGGCGCCCGGAACGTCGAGCTAACCTTCACGAGCCCGGCGTATCAGCAAGGGAAGACCGTGACCTGGATCGCGATTCTCGTGGGCGTAGTCCTGCTCGCCGCGGGGGCGTGGACCGACCGGAGACGCCTTGCCTGACCGCGCGCTCGTAATAGTTCCGACCTACAATGAGCGCTTCAATATTGCCCGTCTGATCCCGGCCGTTCTCGCCCAGGACCCGTCCCTCGAGGTCCTTGTGGTAGACGATGCCTCCCCCGATGGTACTGGAGAGGTAGTCGACACCATCGCTGCCAACAACAACCGGGTCCACATCATCCACCGGTCGGGGAAGCTGGGCCTCGGGACGGCCTATATCGCCGGCTTTCGGTGGGCGCTCGAGAGACGCTATGACCTGATCTTCGAGATGGACGCTGACTTCTCCCACAATCCAGAGCGCTTGCCCGAGTTTCTGGCCATGATCAAGGAAGCCGACGTCGTGCTCGGATCGCGCTACCAGAACGGCCACGTCAACGTCGTCAACTGGCCAATGAGCCGGCTCTTTTTGAGCTACGCCGCCAACATTTACGCCCGTGGGGTGACCGGTCTGCCGATCTTCGACACCACCGGCGGGTTCAAGTGCTTTCGGCGGAATGTACTTGAATCGATCGATCTAAACTCCGTAAAATCCAACGGTTACGCCTTCCAGATTGAGATGTCTTATCGAGCCTGGAAGCGCGGCTTCCGGCTCGTTGAAATCCCGATCATCTTCGTCGATCGGACCGAGGGCGAGAGCAAGATGTCGAAGAAGATCGTTCGGGAGGCAATCTGGATGGTCTGGCGTCTGCGCTGGTGGAGTCTGACCGGGAGAATCTGATGGCGGCTCGCGTCGACGGCCAACGCTTCTACAAAATGACCGGGTCGGGCAACGACTTCGTCGTCTTCGACTCCACCAATGGCGCCGCAGCCCACCTCGAGAACGCCGAGGCTATCGTGACGATGTCCGCGCGCGGCACCGGGGTCGGCGCCGACGGGGTGGTCTTCGTAGAGAAGGCGGGGGAGTCCGATGTCAGGATGCGCTACTATAACAGTGACGGATCCGAGGCAGCCCTCTGCGGAAACGCCAGCCTCTGCAGCACCCGGTTAGCGGTCCAGCTCGGACTCGCGAAAGCCGAGGGATTCATCCTCCATACCGCAGCCGGCGCGCTGAAGGCCAGAATCCGGAACGGGCTTCCCGAAGTCGATCTGGAGGCGGTTCGGGAGGTCAGACCGGACGCCAGCAACCTTGGAGTCAGGCCCGGTGAGCGACGAATCGCGTACGCACGGGTAGGTGTCCCGCACGTGGTGGTCGACATCGCCGACATCGATGCAGCCGACGTTGCGGGACGCGGACCCGAGCTCAGGCACCATCCAAGCCTGGCCGATGGCGCCAACGTCAACTTCGTCGCCAGACGAGCCGACGGCTCCTTTGCGTACCGGACCTACGAGAGGGGAGTCGAAGCAGAGACCCTGGCGTGTGGAACCGGCGCGGTTGCAACAGCGATCGCACTATCTGATTGGGGCGAATCAGGCGCCGAAACCACGCTCTGGACCCGGTCCTCGTTGCCGCTCACGGTCAGCCTGAAGCGCCAAGGCGAGTCCTGGCTGCCGTCGCTCCGTGGTGAGGGACGGATCGTGTTCGAGGGCGTCCTGCGCGAGCTCGACTGACAGACTGTCGCCGGACGGTCGAGCTGGTGTCCTTGGACTAACACCTCAACCATTTTATCAAATCCAGCTTCCAAACCTTGGTCGAGTAGTGGCTTCGGAGGATGACAACTGGGAATTGCAGGACTTCTCCACACTTACTCACAGGGGTGGTTTACATAATCTATCTTATACGCATATGTTGGTTTACGCCAAGCATTGTCGGTGAGGATCTCTACTTCCCGGAGTGGATGAGTCGAGATAAAAAAAAGGAGCCGCGCGAGCGACTCCTTGGTGGACCGTCCGCGTGATCGTCAGGTCGTCATCGGTTTGGCTTCGAGCTCACCCAGCCTGACCTTGGCTTCCGCCGCCAACGGATTCGTTTCGTCCTTGGCCAGCTCTGTCCACAGGGCCTTTGCCAGATCTGTCTTTCCGCCCGCCGCATAGTTTCTCGCGGCATCGGCCTGGTACTCTGCCTTGTCTGCGGGAAACCGAGTGACCTTGGCAGCCGCCTCGTATTGCTGAGCTGCCGACGTGAAATCCTTGAGCTCTTCGTAGCCAGCGGCTTCGACCACGTGTACCGACGCCTTGAAGTCGTCAGGCACGTTGCCCTCGGCCTTTTTCAGGGCATCGATCCCCTCCTTGTACTTTTTCTGCTCATAAAGCACCTGAGCGAGCGCGATGGCCGCCTGCGCGCCTCCCTGAGTGCCCTGGTAGCGCGTAACCACCTTCTGCAGATCGGACGTCGCAAGCGGAAGATTGCCCGACCCCGCGGCCTGCCGAGCCTGGTAGAAAGCCGCTTCGGCGCGTTGACTCTTGATCGACTGTGAGCGCTCGTAGAACCAGATCCCGCCCACAATCACCACGATGGCCACGGCAGCCCAGGTGATCTCACGCTTATGGAGCATGAACCACTCGGCCAGGTTTTCTTCGTCACCACCGCGGCGGCGGGTTGAAGCGTTCGGTGCTGTCATCTGAAGTCAGTTTGAAGGTGGTACTGCCCGTGAAAGTGCCCCCGGGGTGACTCGAACACCCGGCCAACGGTTTAGGAAACCGCTGCTCTATCCACCTGAGCTACGGGGGCGAATCGTGGGAGAGCCGTCCGAGCGTCGGCCGGCGTGCTGCAGAATCTAGTGGCAGCCCGGCTTCCGTAGAAGTCACGGCAGCTTGGAGGTGCTACCGGGCGATCTCGAAAGGAGTTGGCAAACCCTCAGCGGGAACCGGAGGCAGCACTCGTACTTCGTCGATGCGGGCTCCGCGCGGCCCCGATTTCACTGCCGACTCGAGCCGGCTGACGGCGTGGGGATCGCCCGCCGCTGCCACCTCGACGTTCCCGTCGGGTCGGTTTTTCACCCAGCCCGCCAGCCTTAGCTCCTGGGCTTTCTCGACCACGAACCAGCGGAAGCCAACTCCCTGCACCCGGCCGCGCACCTCGAGATGGATCGTGTCCATCGGTGCTACTCCCGAATCCCCAGCAGCGAGGCCAGCGTGGCGGCAATGGACGTCGGGTCGGCGACGGCGCCAGCGGCTGACGGCGGGACGACGAGATCGCCGTCTCTGATTCGTCGCGCGATTTCGTCCAGTGCGCTGGCGATCGCCTGCGCCGCGGTTGGCCGCCGAGCCGCGTTCGCGCGCTGAGAGAGAGACTCCCAGTCGGTTTCGGCCCAGGCATTCGAGGCCTCCGACTCGCCTGTCTCCCCCAACGCTGCCGCCGCTTTCCAGTCGTAGCTCTGCCAGGCGGTCTCGAGCCAGCCCTCGTCGTTCCGGGCTCCAGACTCCGCCGCGCCTGGCAGCGCAGAACCGCTCTCACCAGGAGCGAACTCCGATGGAAATTCCTCGGCGAAGCTCGACACCGGTGGAAGCGGATCGAGAAAGTGCTCGACCGGCGGAAGCTCGTCCTGTTCCTCAAAATCGTCGTACGACTCGACGGGCGCGGCCACCGCGGTTGCGGGCCCACCGAGCTGGAGAAACTCCTCGATGCCTGGCAAGCCGGCGGCGACGTTCGATCTTTCCTCACCGATGCCCCGTCGCGGCTCCGACGACGCGGTGACTGGACGTTCGGCCCCGGGCACGAACGGCCTCGCCAGACGGAACTCCGCAAGCTCGGCCGACGGTCGCGGTTTTTTCGGCGTCGGATGCGGAATGAATGGGCGCTGCGGCTGCTGCACTACATGCCCTCCCAACTGTATTTGCCCACCAGCGGCACGAACCGCACGGGTGCGATTTCCGTCTGCTCCAATGTGCCGCCCCGTTTGGTGAACATGTACAGAGTCTGCTCGTCCTTGTCGCCAAGCGGAATAAGCAGACGCCCGCCCTCCGCCAGCTGTTCCGGGTACGTTGACGGTACTGAGGGTGCCGCCGCGCCTACCAGGATTGCATCGTACGGGCCGTACTGTCTCCATCCAAGCGTACCATCGCCGAGCAGGAACGACACGTTGCGGACGTTCAGTTTGCGCAGGGTTTCCCTCGCAGTATCCAGAAGCGCACCGATCCGTTCGATCGAGAATACCTGGGACACGAGTTGCGCCAGCAGCGCGGTCTGATAGCCCGACCCCGTTCCTATCTCAAGGACTTTCTCGTCGCCCTTCAGTTTCAAAAGCTCCAGATAGCGAGCGTGAATGGACGGCTGCGAGATGGTCTGACCGTTCCCGATCGGGAGAGCCGAATCTTCGTAAGCGCGATGACGCACGCCGGTAGGCACGAAGAGATGACGCGGCACCTGGTCGATGGCGTGGAGTACCGCGAGATCGTTGATCCCCTGCTCGTGCAGCAGCTCGACGAGCCGCTGTCGCGGCCCACGGTATTCGTGATCCGTTACGGCCGTTGCCACCACTTCTCCGCCGAAGCAAGCATCGCGTGATGAGTGAGGTCGAGGTGAAGAGGAGTGACCGAGATGTAACCTTCCTGAATGGCTCTGAAATCGGAAGTCTCCTCGCCAGACCACGCGATCGAGCCCCCACCAATCCAATAGATCTGCCGCCCCCACGGATCCTGCATTGGCTTGAGCGAGTCAGAGTAGACTCGCCGGCCGAGGCGCGTCAGTCTGACCCCTCGGATGTCATCGCCACGAAGCGGCGGCAGGTTAATGTTCAACAGCGTGCTCTCTGGAAACGACGGCAACGAAAGGACGTGCTCGAGAAGACCGCGCAACGGCTTCACCTGATCACCCAGCATGCTGACGTCGGCACGGAGGTCGCCCCCCGCGAAGGATATCGCGACGGAAGGAATCCCGAGCGACAGTCCCTCCATCGCTGCCGCGACCGTGCCTGAGTACAGCACGTCCTCGCCCATGTTCTGGCCGTGGTTGATCCCGCTCAGGACGAAATCGGGACGCTCAGGCATCAAGGCCTCGACGGCGAGCATCACGCAATCTGTCGGAGTGCCGTCAACCTGATACCGCCTTTCGCCACGCTCGATCGGTCGAATCGGGTGATGGAGAGTCAGCGAATGACTGGTCGCGCTCTGCTCCCGATCCGGTGCGACGACCGTGATCTCACCAAGCGGCTCGGCGGCTTCGATGAGGCAGGCGAGCCCGTGAGCGAGAATGCCATCGTCGTTCGTGCAGAGCAGTCTCAACGTTTGAAGATTCCGGCGCGGTGACGCCATAACACTTTGATTACCAGCCACGCATCGCGAAACTCCCGGAAGTAGCTGGGAGAACCATAAATCGTGGAGATCGGCACGTTCACAGTCGTGAAACCCGCCCGGGCCGCGCGGATGATGAAATCGGTCTCGTACTCGTACCTGTCCCCGATCGCGTGCACCTTGCGCAGCACTTCGGCTTTTATGGCCCGATATCCGGACTGACTATCCCGAACTTTACCGCCTGATACAGCCCGGGTCGCCGCCGACGATATCATGTTCGCGATGCGACGGTGCTTGGGAACGGCTTTGCCGGACAGGTCTCGCGTCCCGATGACTATATCCGCGCGATCGAGCGCCCCGACAATGGCGGGCGCGAACGCCGCGTCGTGCTGACCGTCGGAGTCAATGGTTAGAACCGCCGCTGCTCCCTTCTTGAGCGCGGCGTCGAATCCCGCGCGCAGGGCCGCTCCCTTGCCGCGGTTCTGGTCGAACTCGATGGTCTCGTCTGCCACCGTTTTGAGCAGCTTACGCGATCCGTCCGTAGAACCGTCGTCGATCCCGATGATCCACGTTCCCGGCAGATTCCGCCGGACGTCTTTTACAACTTTGGCGAGGGTGGGCTCGGCGTTGTACACCGGCAGTACGACCACCAGCGGCTCGATCAAGTTTCAGCTCCCTTTTCTTCCGGTTGTCCGTCGAGTATTGCGAGAATCGAGCGCAGCTCGCTCTCCATCGATTCGACGGCCTGCGAATCCAGTGCCGCGCGGGCGACCGTGCGGAGCTCGCCGCTCTTGCGGTACTCGTCAATCTTCTGCCGCGCGCCGTCGATGGTGTACTTCTCGGTGTAGAGCAGCTGCTTGACGAGCATGATGAGCTCGATCTCGCGGCGTTGATAGACACGGTTTCCCGAGCGGTTCTTGGCGGGATGCAGAAATTTGAACTGACTCTCCCAGTATCGCAGCACGTGCGGCTTGAGATCCGTCAGTGTGCACACATCGCCAATCGAAAAGAACTCCTGCACCGGTTCCTTCGCTTTCATCGGTCGACCTCCGCTCGGAGCTCTCTCGTCATTAGTTCCGCTATCGCACTTCGGGGCGATTGTCCCTCGAACAGCACACGATTGACCGCATCGACAATTGGCATATCCACTCCCTGGCGAGCGGCGAGGGCGCGCGCGCTCTGCGCCGTGACGACACCCTCCGCTACGGTTTCGCGATCCTTCAAGACATCCTCGAGCCTTCTTCCCTTCCCGACCTCGAACCCAACCGCTCGATTACGGCTTAACGATCCAGTGCACGTCAGCACCAGATCTCCGAGGCCGGCCAGTCCCGCAAAGGTGCTCGGCTGCGCGCCGAGCGCCGACCCGAGCCGAATCATCTCCGCGAGCCCTCGAGTAACCAGCGCGGCACGAGCGTTGAAGCCGAGGCCAAGGCCTTCAGCGATACCCGTAGCAACCGCCATCACGTTCTTCAGCGCACCACCCAGCTCGACTCCGATCACATCGGTATGGGTGTAGGTCCGGAAATACGGCGAGCTGAACGCAAGCTGCGCTGTCTCCGCCGCATCGGCGTCGGTCGATGCAACCACTACCGCAGTTGGCTGACAGCTCACTACTTCGGTTGCGAAGCTCGGACCCGACAGGGCGACGACCGTCGCGCCGGAAACCTCCTGCTCGATGACATCGGTCATCAGACAGAAAGTCTCTTTCTCAATGCCCTTCGTGGCGACGACGAGCGGAGCCTTACGTGGCAGCGAAGGCGACGCCGTCTTCACGATCCGGCGCAGCACGTGAGACGGTGTTGCAAAGGCGACCAGCTCCGAATCATTCACGGTGATGGCAAGGTCGCGGTGGGCCTCGACAGTACGCGCAAGCTTATGCCCGCTGAGGAATCTGACGTTCTCGTGTCTGGCGTTGACCGAATCGACGACGTCGGCCTCGAACGCCCACAGTTTGACCCCGTGGCCATTGCGCGCCAGCAGGTCTGCCAGTGCGGTTCCCCACGCGCCCGCCCCCACCACTGCGCATCGCATCAGGAAGCGCCTTCCTTCTTCGTGAACCGGTGCTCCTCGCCGCGGCGCAGCCGGCCAATGTTGGCGCGATGCGTCCAGAACACGAACAGCACGACGACGATGCTCGCGATGAAAACGGGTCCCATCGGCTTCCGGTACCACGCGAGGATGGCAACCGGCAGCACCGCCGCCGCCAGTAGCGACGCCAGGCTGACGTAGCGGCTGAAATAAAAAACAATTATCCAGACGGCTTCGGCGATCAGCATTGGCACCAGCGCCAGCGCGGTGAACACTCCGCTCGCGGTGGCAACGCCCTTCCCACCCCCCTTCCCGAGCAGGAAGATCGGCTTCACGTGACCGAGTATCGCCGCGGCGCCGTACACCAGCGCCCAAAGCTCGGGTCGGAGCGTTTCGGTGTAGATCGGAAGGAAGAACACCGGCAAAAACCCCTTCAGAAAATCGGCAATGAAGACCGCCGCGCCGATCTTCGCGCCGAGGACGCGCACGACGTTCGTTGCGCCAAGATTGCCGGAGCCGTGCTTTCTGAGATCGATGCCGCGCGCTCTGCCGGCGATGTAGGCCGACGGTATCGAGCCGGCGAGATAGGAGATTATGACGCCGACGATTGGCGCCATCTACGCCGACTTGCGCCGCATGATAATGCGGAGTGGATTGCCGCGGAATCCCCAGACTTCACGAAACGAGTTGTGCAGATACCGCACGTAGTGCTCCTGCACGAGGTCGGGATTGTTGCCGAAGACAGCGATTGCCGGCGGTGCCGTCTCCACCTGCGTCGCGTAATTGAGCTTGATCTCGCGGCCGGCGGCCTGTGGCGGCTGGCGCCTGCCGACAATCTCCTCGAGCGCGGTGTTCACCTGCGAGGTGCTGACGCGCTTGTGACGCTCGGCATCGACCTCGAGCAGCAAGTCGAGAATCTTCGTGATCCGCTGGCCGCTGAGTGCGGACGTGAAGACGAACGGCACGAACTTGAGGAACGGCGCTTTCTCCTGCGCTTCTTTCTCGAACTTCGCCGCCGTGTTGTTGTCCTTGTCCTTGAGATCCCACTTGTTGACGACGACGATCAACCCGCGACCGCTCTCCCACGCCAGCGCCGCGATCTTGAGATCCTGATTGTGCAGACCCTCTGCGGCATCGAGGACGAGAATGCAGATGTCAGAGCGCTCGATCGCCCGTCTGGTGCGGAGCGAGGAATAAAACTCGATCCCCTCTTCGACCTTCGACTGGCGCCGCAAACCCGCCGTATCGACGAATATCAGCTCGCGTCCGTGATAGGTCATGGGTGTGTCGATCGCATCCCGGGTGGTCCCGGCTTCGTCGGCGACCACCAGGCGATCCTCACCGAGGAGCCGATTGATGATCGAAGACTTTCCGACATTGGGCCTACCCACGACGGCGACGCGGAGCGCCTCGGGGGCTTCTTCGGCAACGGTCGGAATCCGTTCGACGAGGACGTCGAGCATGTCGCCGGAATTCTTGCCATTGAGCGCCGAAACGGGGACGGGATCCCCCGCCCCGAGCTCGTAGAATTCGTAGAAATCCGTGGTGGACGGATCATCGACCTTGTTCGCGACCAGCACCCAGGGCTTTCTCGATTCGCGCAGCAGGTCGACGACCCTGGCGTCACTGGGATGCAGACCGGCTTTGGCATCGACCACGAGCATCAACAGATCGGATTCATCTATCGCCTGCAGCACCTGCCGCTTGATCTCCACATCCATGGGGATCCGTGGATCGTCCGTGAGGCCGCCGGTGTCGACCAGCCAGAACTGGCGGGCGTTCCATTCAGCGCGCGCGAAATGTCGGTCGCGGGTGGTGCCCGCCTCCTCGCTCACGATAGCGTTGTTCTCGCCAACGATGCGATTGAAGAGCGCTGATTTGCCGACGTTGGGCCTGCCGATCAACGCGATGACGGGCAGATTCATGCCGCTACCCCGCTCGGCTCGGATTGCAGTACATCGATAAAGTCGTACGATGGAAAGACGGGCATCGGCAGTGCATCGCGAACGGCGGCGAGAGTGAAATCGTCGAGGAATACGCTGTCCTCGTTGATCGTCTCGGCAGGGATCAATGCAATGTCAAGATCATGCCGGTCCTTCAGCGCAGAAATGATGTCGCGCCCGACGAGCAATCCGGCCGTCGTTATGGTTCGTCCGAAAAGTGAATTCTCGGCGACGATCAGCTCGAAATTGGCTCCGCTCGCCTCGCGGAGCTGGCCGAGCAAGGATTCCATCAGCGAAGCCATCGCCAGTCCCGTCACCACGCCAATGCGCTGGCCGTCACGGCGAGACACGCGGTCCAGTCCGTCGGCAACGCGCATTCGCAACGAGGTAACGGCGCCGACGCCGTTCTCGATCTGTGCGAATTCGCCGTAATGCTCGGCGGCGGGCAACTCTCGTTCGGCCAGCAGATATAGCTCATCGGAGCCGAAGACCCACGTCTCGCCACGTTCCTTGAGCCCGCGGGCACCCCACCGCTCTACGTGCGCCAGAATTTGCCGCGCCGTCTCGCGATCCATCCGCTTCCCGGTATAGAGATGCGAGAACTGGGTAAGTCCGACCGGCACGACCGCAGCGGAAAGGACCGACTCGCCCATCTCCCACAGATCTCTGAGCGACTCCTCGAGCACTGCCTCATCATTGAGACCAGGAACTACGACCATCTGGCAGTGGAACTGGATCCCGCCTTTGGCAAGGCGCCCGAGCTGCGCCTTGACGTCCGGCACCCGCGGGTTGTTGAGCAAAATCTTCCGCGCCTCGTGATTGGTCGCGTGCACCGAGACATACAGAGGCGATAACCGGTATTCGAGAATACGCTCGATGTCCCGCTCTTTCACGTTGGAGAGGGTGGCGAAATTGCCGTAGGCAAACGAGAGCCGGTAATCGTCGTCGCGGATGTAAAGCGGTTTCCGCAGGCCCGGTGGCAAACCCTCGATGAAGCAGAACTCGCACTTGTTGGCGCAGCGCCGGACCGGCGGTGGCTGCAGCGCGATCCCCAAGGGCTCACCATCGAGCCGCTCGAGCTCGTAGATGACCTCCTCACCGTCTGCTTGCCGCGCCTCGATCACCAGCTCTTCGTCGGCGGTCAGAAACTCCCAGTCGAGGAAGTCGGCAAGTGGTCTTCCATTCACCGTCAGGAGCTCCGTTCCGGGCTGGATGCCGAGCTCGTCAGCGATGCTGTCCTTGTCGACGCGGGAAACCTTGACCATAGCTCAAGTAATTTAGAGCTATAAGCAGCGAAATCAAGGAATTGTCTATCTTTAGCTCGCGTCGCGCACCTCAGCGCGCGAGCCTACACCGGCGCGGTTGCCGCCAGGGATTCGAGCAGTTTGCGGGCGCGGTCGATGTTGAAACCGGGCAGCTTTGCGATCGCCTCTTCTCCTGCGTCGCGCACGCCCTGGACGCTGCCGAACTCCTTGAGGAGGCGGCGCCGTTTGACCGGCCCAATCCCCGGAACCTTGAGAAGCTCGGAAGTCACGGTCCGCATGGTCCGACGCTTCCGGTTGTAGGTGACCGCGAACCGATGCGCCTCGTCGCGCGCCTGCTGCAGCAGTCTCAGGCCGGGCGATCGCCGGGACAGCCGAAGCGGCTCAGCGCGACCCCAGATGAAAATCTCCTCCTCGCGCTTGGCGAGGCTTATCAGCGGTCGATCTGTTATCCCCGCGATCAGCAAGGCCTCGTGCGCGGCGGAAAGCTGCCCCTTTCCTCCGTCGATCACGATCAGATCGGGGAGCGGCTTTTCGTCCCTCATCCGGCGCTCGAAGTAACGTCCGACGACCTCTTTCATAGCGGCGAAATCGTCGGTACCCTCGACAGTCTTCACCTTGAACTTGCGGTACTCGCTTCTCTTCGGCCGTCCGTTCTCGAACCAGATGCACGAGCCCACGGTGTCGGTACCCTGCGTCGTCGAGATATCGAAGCAGACCAGCGAGCGCGGCAATCGCTGGAGTCCGAGCTCACGCCCCAGCTCGTAGACGGGATCACCGGCGCGCTCGTCGGCCTCCATCGAAGAGAGCTTCAGCTCCTCGAGCAGGTGTCGCGCATTCTGCTCCGCCAGCGCGATGAGCTCGCGGCGCGGCCCGCGCTGCGGAATGTGGATTCTCGTTTCCGGCAGAGTCTGCTCCACCAGCTCCCGGTCCTGAAAATCGAACGGGAGCAGCAGATCGCGCGCCTTCTCTTGCATCCCGACGTAGCTCCCGGCGAGAAACATCGTCATCACCTCGCTGTCTTCCTCGCCGTCGATGTTGGTGAGGAATCGATGCTCCCGCGACAACAGCTTCCCGTTACGGATGCGGAGCAGCGCCACGCAGGCATCGTCGCCATCGCGTGCATAGCCGAGCACGTCGCGGTCGCCCCCTTCGACCTCGAGCACCACGGTCGGTTCTTCCATCCGCTCCAGGTGGTGGAGAACATCCCGCAGCTCGGCGGCACGCTCGAAATCGAGCTGCTCCGAGGCGAGATCCATCCGCTCCCTCACTCTGCGCACCACTTCGTCGGGTCGGCCAGACAGGAAAAGCACCACCTCGTCGATCATCGCCCGATAATCGTGCTGCGACTGCGCCAGAATACACGGCGCCTTGCAGCGCTTGATGTAGTAGTCGAGGCAAGGGCGCTCCGGCATCTGTGCCGGCATGTCGTAGTTGCAGCTTCGCACTGTGAAAATCCGCTTCACGACGTTGAGAGCGCGCCGCATCGCGCCGACGTCGGTGTAGGGGCCGAAATAACTGGCGCCGTCATCTTCCAGTCGCCGCGTCACGTACACCCGCGGAAACGGCTCCTGAACTGTGACCTTGATGTATGGGTAGGACTTGTCATCGCGGAGCGCGATGTTGAAGCGCGGGTGGTACTCCTTGATCAGATTGGCTTCGAGGATCAGCGCGTGTGCTTCGCTGGGGACGACGATCGTCTCGAGGTCCGTGATGAGTCCGACCAGATGCCGGGTCTTTACGCTCTCCAGCTGATCGTTATTGAAGTAGCTCCGCACACGCGAACGGAGCCGTTTTGCCTTTCCAACGTAGAGGATTGTCCCATCCGCTGCCTTCCACAGATAGACGCCGGGTCCCTCGGGTAGGTGCGGAAGCTTTGTCGCGACGGCGTCTGGAACAGGCAGCATGTGTAATTATACCATTCGTGAAAAGCCTGGTTCATCGCCTCCTGCGCGCGAGCTTCAGCAGTCGCTTGCCGCGATCGACTAGGTTCGCCGCCTCGGGGATCCGGAACACGGCCGTCAGCGCGATGTAAGCCACACCATAGACAGCGAGCAGCACCAGAGCAGTGAGTTTCGAGGCCACCGCGTTGTCGTGGGTGGCGAGAAGCGGACTCGAACGGTCGACCGCCAGCTTGTAGATCCACGGAATCGACGCCGCCCCAAACCCAGCGGTCCACAATTGCACCATGCGCGAAGAGACAAGTCGGGTGCGGCCGATTCGTTTGTCGAGCTCGCGTCGCAGCAGGTAGAACTCCACCCAGCCGGCGAGGCCGGCCGATGCGGTCAGACCTGCCGCTCCCAGCCGGCGGTCGACGCCCAGCAGGCCGGGTAGAACGAGCGCAAAGAAGTAGCCGAGTAGAGTCGTTAGCACGACTCTCACCACGGCGTACCGGAGAGGCGTGCGCGTGTCCCGCAGCGCGTAGAAAGTCGATGAGTACAGGCGACCCATCGTCGATGCGAGAAGACCCACCGTCGAGCCGATCAGAATCTCCCATACCCAGATGGTGTCGCCGCGGTTGAACTTCCCGCTCTCGTACAGGAGGTGTACGATCAGATCACCAAGCGCCAGCAGCGCTACCACGCTCGGCACGATGAAATACGCGATTCTGTTCAGCCCGTCGCTCAGACGTCCGCGCAGGTAGGCACCGATCTCGGCGGTGGTGCCCACCGCACGCGACATCGCCGGCAGCTCGGCGGCGGAGATTGCCATGCCGAACAGACTGATCGGGAGCACGTAGATGGTCTGCGCATAGGTGAACGATGACACCGCGCCGTTGCCGAGATAGCTGGCGAGCCAGGCGTCCACGTACGCACTCAGCTGCACGACGCCGCGGCCAATGAACGCTGGAACGAAGTTTCGGAAAACGTTACGCACGCTCTCGGCGGCGGCCGTGAGCCGGGGCCGCACGCCACGCGCAAGCGCCATCACCTGGGGCAATTGAATTCCGAACTGCAGCGCGCTGCCCACCACCGATCCGTACGCGAGATAGACTGCCAGCTGCACTTCACTGTGACCCTTGTGGAGGAACACCAGCGTCGCGATCATCGCCAGGTTCCACAACACCGGCGCCGTGTACGACATGAAGAACCGGCGGTGACTATTCAGGACCCCGAGGCACCACGCGGAAAAAACCAGCAGTCCGGCGCCCGGAAAGAGGATCCTGGTCAACCGAACCGTGAGCTCGCGCTTCTCTCCCGTGAAGCCGTTCGCGATCACCGCTACGAGCCATGGCGCCGTGACCACGCCGATTAGCACGATGATCGCCGACACCAGTGCGAGCATGCCAGCGACCGCGCCGGCCAGGCGGGTCGCTTCTTCCTCGTCGCCACGTCCCAACAATCCCGCGTACTCGGGAATGAAAGACGCAGACAGCACTCCCTCACCGAACAGATTCTGCAAAAGGTTCGGAATGCGGAATGCGGCGTTGAACGCATCGGCAGCCATCGCGGCGCCCAGGTAGCGGGCCATCATCGTCTGCCGGATCAGTCCCGCGAGACGGCTGAGCAGGATTCCAGCTCCGACGAGGAACGCCGCGCCCTTCGAGCGATCGAAAGCAGTTGTCTCGGTGGCGCGTGGTGTGGCGCGCCGGTCTACTGGCGGCGTAGCCTCAATGACTTCGTCGGCCTCAGGCGGGAGAATCTCGGGCAGCGATTTATCGCGCTCCGTGACAGGCGCCGCACCGTCCCTTTCCCCGCGCGGGTCCGTCACGCGCGATCCCGCGCCGCAACGGTCTGTTCCGGAGCGCGATGTGCCTGACCCCCGAGAAGCCTCTGGGCCTGGGCTCGCGCCTCGGTCAGCATGTCCTTGAGCAGACCAGGCCCGTACCGCGCCAGGAGCGGCACGAAATTGAGACTTCGCTCCTGGGGCTTGCCGAACGGGTAGAGGGAGCCGCGCGCCGTCGCTATCTCCTGCATTATGTCGGCGTGCTGCTTTTTCGCCGCTGCCAGCAGCCGCCGCTCGAAACGATCAAGGCGTCGCAGCAGATTCGCGCGCAGTCCATCCGTCACCGCCCCACCCAGCAAGGCCCCAGAGCTCGCGACGGCCTCGCTCAGCTCGTCGAGCTGTTGCTCGATCGCGGCGCGAGTCGACGCCAGCCGCTGGAGCACACTGGCCGGCACTCGTTCGCGGGCGATGCGCGATTCGGCCTCGTGTGGATCCCGAAGCTCGTCGGCCTCGAGGTGAAGCTTCTCGAGGATCCTGGCGACGTGCGGCTCGATTATCGTCGCTGACCACCTGGGCATTATCAGAGGACGCTTCGCGTGGATCACGTCGGCAATTGGCCCGAGCTGCGCGAAATACGCGATCTCCGCGGGGCCACCGATGTAGGCCGCAGTCGGAAGAATCGCGCGCTCCACCACCGGGCGGAGCAACACATTGGGTCCGAGGTCGTCGTTGTCGCTCTGCTTGCCGGCTGCCTTGATCGGTATTCTGCGCCTGGCCCCGGAGCGGGTGCCGAAGACCAGCGATAGTCCAGGGACGTCTTGCACCTGGGGTGAAAAGCCCGCTGCCTCGAGATCGCGATTCCGCTCGGCGATCTTCGCCGCTATATCGCCGGCGTGATGCAACGCCTCGTGGAGAATCGGAGCCGCGGCCGAGCGGGTTGCCGGGTGCGATGCATCGATCACCGCGATGCCAAGTGGCGCGAACAAGGCGCGCAGAAATCCGACGTACGCCGATCCGACCGTTTCGCGGTGGGTGTAGAAGCGCTCGAGCAGCTCGAGTGGAACAGGATCGATGACCGATCCCGCGCTCCGAACGAGCGCGTCGAGCTGGTCGGCGACTTCGCCGAGTGGCATCGATGCCATCGGTCTGCCGAGCGGCTCGGGGTGGTCGATTCGAAGCAGCTGGGCACCGCCCGCTGTAGCGACGACAGTGCTGCTTGCCTCCCTGAAATCCGTATCGTCAGTGGCGGCCCAGAACACGGGGGCAACCGGAATACCCGTTGCCTGCTCCAGCGTGTCGGCAACTGCAAGCGCGCTCAGTGCTTTCGAGATTGTGTACACCGGTCCGCCGAACAGCCCGGGCTGTTGACCGGTTGTAACGACGACGCCGCGCCCACGCGCCGACCCAGCCAACCTCTCTTTCGCCGTTCCCGTCGCTTCGATTGCGGTTGCAAGTCTGTCCAGCCAATCCTGAGCAAAATCGCGGCGCACGTCTTCGATTCGTGCGCGCCACGCCGCCGCACCATCGGGGATGGGTTCGTACCAACCGGGCGGCGCCGCGCCGCTGATGACCGCGCCGGCCAACGAGTTGCTGGCGATCGACTGGGTGACGACGCGTGGATTCATTGGCGGCTGGCGAAAAGTATCGTGCGCGGGGAATCCTCGGTCCAGTCGCCACCGCCGTAATCGCCAAAGAGTCGCTCGACCGTCAGCCCTGCGGCCGTGAGCATTCGCTCGAGATCAACGGCCGACAACAACCGGACCCGCTCGATGTATTCTTTGCCCTTGTCGCGCAACGTGATGGTTTTCTGCACGAAGCGGTTGTCGGCGGTGATTTCACGCCGCTGTTCGATGGTGATTCCATTCTCGACGCGCTCGTCGTAGGGGACCAGCTCGCGCCGTACCTGCGTGGCGTTCAGAAAATCGATGACGAGTGTTGCGCCGGGCCGCATTGCATCCTTCACGCACGACAGCACCCGAGCGTGCTCGACATCGTCATCGAAGTACCCGAAGCTCGTGAACAGGTTGACAATGAGATCGAAGCTTTGTGGGGCGAACGGCAGCTCCCGCATGTCGGCGCGGACGTAAGGCGAATCTGTTGACTCGCGCCGGGCCACCCGCAGGAGCGCCAGAGACAAGTCGAGACCGACGGTCCACCAACGCTCGAACAGGACCCTGGTATGGCGGCCCGCGCCGCAGCCAAGGTCGAGTACGCAATCGATCCCGCGTCCCGGAAGATTCGCGGCAATCAGCTCGATGGCGTGCTCAGCCTCGAGCTCGTCACGATGCTGATAGATGCGGAGATAGTCCTCGCCGAACCATTCCTCGAACCAGTCCGCTTCCTCCGATCCGGCGCGCTGTCTGTCGGCGGCCTTCTGATCGAGTATCGTCATTTGTGGTACGGCTCACCGCGGACAATGGTGCCGGCTCGGTAGATCTGCTCGACCAGCACCAACCGGGCGATCTCGTGTGGCAGCGTCCAGGGCGCCAGCGACAGCCTGATCTTGGACGATTCCCCAACCGTTGGCGCAAGCCCGAACGCCCCGCCGATCAGGAACGCGACATCACGGTCCTGTTCGCGCGCATCCTGAAGCAGGTCGGCGAATTCCTCGGACGTCAGCGACTTCCCTTTGACATCGCACGCGATCATCTGCGCCCGAGGCGGAACTCTCTCCCTCAAGCGCTCGCCTTCCCGCTCTTTTACTTTGTCGATGGGAATGCCGGTGGCGCGTTCCTCCCTGACTTCATGCACATCGAGCGGCCAATACCGCGCCGCTCGTTTCTCGAAGTCCCGGATCGCCTCGCCCAGCGCGGGATTGCGCGCTTTGCCGACCACGGCGACGACAAGCCGCATCTATGCGTAGATGCCGCGGAGCTTGTGGACGCTTGCAACTCTGCTGATCGATAGCATGTAAGCAGCAGTGCGCATGTTCACCCGACGTTCGCGCGACAAATCCAGTACAGCCTGAAAACTCTGCTTCATGATCGTCTCCAGCCTTTCGTTGACGAGATCCTCCGGCCAGAAGTATCCGCCGCGATCCTGCACCCATTCGAAGTACGATACGGTGACTCCGCCCGCGTTCGCGAGAATGTCAGGAATTACGAAGATCCCATTCTCATCGAGGATCGAGTCCGCCGCCGCCGTCGTCGGACCGTTGGCACCCTCGCAGATGATCCGGGCCTTGATGTCACCGGCGTTGCGCGTGGTGATCACGTTCTCGAGAGCTGCCGGCACCAGAACATCGACGTTGAGCGTGAGCAGATCCGCACCCGATATTACTTCGGCTTTTGCGTATCCATCCAGCGATTTGTTCTTCCTGACGTGGGCGATGGCGTCGGCGATGTCGATTCCGCCGGCGTTGTAGAGCGACGTTGAGCGATCGCCGATCGCGACCACCTTGCAGCCCTCGCGCGTCAGCAGCTCCGCCGCCACCGAACCGACGTTGCCAAAGCCCTGTACGGCGACGGTCGTTCCCTTCACCGGCATTCCAAGGTGCTTGAGCGCTTCCTTGGTGACGATCATGCACCCGCGACCGGTTGCTTCGCGCCGGCCCAGTGAGCCACCCAACTCGACCGGCTTGCCGGTGACGACTGCCGTGGTGGTATGGCCGACGTGCATCGAGTAGGTATCCATCACCCAGGCCATGACGCGCTCGTTCGTATTCACGTCGGGGGCGGGGACGTCGGAGTCGGGTCCGAGCATGTTGATGATTCCCGATGTGTAGCGGCGAGTCAGCTTCTCGAGCTCGCTGGCGCTCATGGTGAGCGGATCGCACTTCACCCCTCCTTTCGCGCCGCCAAAAGGAATGTTGACGACGGCGCACTTCCACGTCATCCAGGCGGCCAGCGCTTTCACTTCCTCGAGGGTGACCTGCGTATCGAATCGGATACCGCCCTTTGCAGGTCCGCGGGACGTGTTGTACTGAACCCGGTAACCCTCGTAAACGTCAACCTGGCCATTGTCCATCATCACTGGAATGGAGACGATGATCTGCTTCTCAGCCTGTCGCAAAACCTTGTAAAGTCCGGGCTCGAGATCGAGAAGCTCGGCGGCCTTGTCGAAGCGCGACATCATCGCTTCAAACGGATTCTCCTCATCGAGAAAATGGTCCTTGTCGGGGCGAACGAGTTTATGGGCAGGAATTCGGGTGTCGGTGGCCATGTGGGTGGATTTCAGTCGTGTTTCGAAGCTTCCGGTTCACGTTCTCGGAGACGACAAATCGTCGAGCAAACGGTCGATGTTCTGCTGACCATCCTCGAATCGCAGGCGTTGTGAAACATACCATAAAGAGCCTGCTTCGGCAGGCCAGATCCGCTCCAGTTTGACGGCGTCTTTGAGAGTGCAGACGACGAAATCGGAGCTGCTCGCTTCCGCCGCGATTCGGCGGGCGTCCGCTCTCGTGAATGCATAGTGATCGGGAAAGCTTTGCGGGCGCACCACCGCGCCGAGCTCGGTGAGTTGTCGGAAGAAGGAATCGGGCTGCGCGATTGCGGCGATTGCGGTCAGATCGGCGCCGTCGATGGCGTGGAGCGGGAGGGTTTGTCCAGTCGCCGTGCTCTTCAGCTCGCCGGGCGCGAGATGAACCGTTGCGAACGGAACCCGCGGTGCCGCATTCGCGAGCGCGCGCGTCACATCTGCGACAACTGCGGGCGCAGCTGTCTTCCGGGTGACAATGACGAGTGTCGCGCGGCGCGCCGCGCGAAGCGATTCGCGCCAGGGACCGGCCGGCAGCAGGCGCGGTCTCCCGGTCCACGCGTCGGCGTTCACCAGAAGCACATCGGCATCCCGCGACGCCCGGCGATGCTGGAACGCATCGTCCAGGATCACCACTGACGCGCCCTGCGCGATCGCCTCGCGAATGCCACGCACCCTGTCCGGCGACGCGATCACTGGAATTCCCGGGTTCAACCGCTCGTGCACCACGATCTCGTCGCCGCCGTAACCGCGGAGGACGATCGCCGCGGCGACTCCACGCTCCCCAAGTTGGCGCGCAAACCAAGCCGATATCGGAGTTTTTCCGGTCCCGCCGACAGAGAGATTGCCGACGCTCAATACCGGAGCGGAAAACTCGGCGGTCCGCAAAACCTTCCAGTCGTAAAGCTTCCCGCGCGCGGTGACCGCGGCTCCGTACAACCACTCGATGGGCGACAGCAAGGCGCGGGCGGCCACAGCCCGCTTGCCGCGACCCGCCCACACTTCGTCGACGAATCTCCGCCTCTTACTCATCGCCACCCGCCAACTCGACGGTCCTCGACATCAGCTTTTCGAAGCGTTGGCTTTCTGCAGCCGCACTCCGCGAATCAGTCGCCGCTACTTTCTCCGGCTCTCCATACGCAATGGTGACCCGTGCAAACGGTTTGGGAATCATGAACCGATCCCAACTCTTGAGACGCCATGCGCGGTCGACCGACACTCCGACGGGTAGAATCACGACGTCGGACCGCTGCGCCGCGATGAGCGCTCCGGCCGCGAATTTCCTCGCCGGACCGCGCGGGCCATCGGGGGTGATTGCTATCTCTTTGCGCGACTGCAGTGCCCGCACCATTGAGATGAGCGCTCTCCCGGCCCCGTGAGTCGTCGAGCCTCGAATCAAACCAAACCCCAGCGCGGTCGCGGCACGTGCGACCAGCTCCCCATCGCGGTGCTCGCTGATCAGGACCACGACCCCCTCACCGCGGTGGTGCCAGAGCAGAGGCAGCAGCTGGCCGTGCCAGAGCGAGAAGATAAAACCCTTTCCCGTTCGTCGCGCCGTCTCGAGTCCTTCGGCATTCCGAATCTTGATGCGCCACGTTCTGCCGATGGTATGCAGCAAGCCGAGGCCGAGCACGAGCGCCGCCCGCGATCGTTTCGGGAACGATTCGTCCTCGTTCTTCATCCGCTGGCGCCGGCGAGCTCACTGGCCATTGCCGCAACACGGTCGGCGGCCCCGGGAGTTCCGAGCTTCGCGCGCACTTCGGCGAGGCCGGCAACAACAGCCTGACGCTCGGGCGTATCGCCAAGCAGTCTTTCCAGAGCATCGGCCATCGTCGCGGGCACGATCGCGTCCTGGATGAATTCGCGTGCGACTTCCCTTCCCGCCACCACGTTCACCAGGCCGATGTTGGCAACCTTGACCAGCCGCCGCGCCAGAGCGAACGAGATCCGTCCCGTCCGATAAGCCACGATGTGAGGACAGTCCGCAATCGAAGCTTCCAGAGTGGTCGTGCCGCTCTTGCAGAGCGCCGCATCGGCGGCGCGGAGAACGCTCAGCGAGGCTGAGTGAACGAGTCGAAACGGACACCGAGCCGAGTCCAGCGCAACGGTGGGAGCCACACTCACGATCACCTTGAGTCCGCGGATCCTCTTCTGCAGATCCTTCGCCGTCGCGACGAAATCGTCGATGTGGCGATCGATCTCCTGCTGCCTGCTGCCGGGAAAAAGCGCCAGCACCTTCTCGTTCTGCGCGAGTCCCAGTGCTTCTCGCGCCTCGACCCTGCTCGGCATGTTGACGGCGCGATCGAGCAGAGGATGGCCGACGAAGGTCGCGTCGATCCCGAATCCGCGTAACAACGCCTCCTCGAAGGGCAGGATGACGGCAGCCTTGGTTACGAGGCTTGCCAGCTTCGGGATGCGACCGGCACCCCACGCCCAGACCTGCGGTGTCACGTAGTACAGAACAGGTACTCCCGCGCTTTTTGCGGCCGCCGCAACCTTCATGTTGAAGCCGGGATAATCGATGAGGATGAGAAGCGCCACCTTGCCGCTCTCCAGCATGCCGCGGATGGTGCGCAGCAGAAGGAAGTGCCGCGGTACATGCTTGAGGACTTCGAGGAACCCCATCACTCCCAGCTGATGGTCGCGATGTATGAGCTCCACGCCCTGCTCCGCGAGGCGTGGTCCGCCCACCGCCGCGAGATCGAGGTCGGGCCGGATGCGTCTTAGCGCCGACGCAACTCCGGCAGCATGGAGGTCGCCGGAAGCTTCTCCGGCGACGAACAACACCTTACGCATGGAGATGGGCGTGGCCCACCAGCGATGGCAGCGTCAGCTCGATCTCCTTGACGATCCGCAGCGCGACCCCCAGAGCCAGCCGACCTTCTTCGCCGGTGACCACCACCGCCGACTGTCCCCTGAGCGCGCTAAT
>Ga0070679_100000421_pt1 | contig 36015 bp, 37 predicted proteins | sample KBSC63BmetaG_FD_65652 | JGI IMG/M metagenome (GOLD analysis project Ga0070679, IMG submission 65652) | Corn rhizosphere microbial communities from Kellogg Biological Station, Michigan, USA - KBS C6-3B metaG | ecosystem: Host-associated > Plants > Roots > Rhizosphere | place: USA: Michigan... | reverse complement strand
CAGATGCTCGTCGACGAGCTGAAATAGCGCCGATGCCGCGCTTGCGTCTCCTCGCTACCGGCCTTCTGATCGCCGCCGCCTTCGCCGCTCCAGCGCGGGCGGCGGTGATCGAGGTGACGATGGATCGCGTCGCCTATCAGCCGGCAACCATCACCGCGCATGTCGGCGATACGATCGAGTGGACCAACAAGGATTTCGTCGTCCATACCGCGACAGCGCGCGACAAGAGCTTCGATCTACCGATCAAAGTCGGCGGCACGGTGAAGCTTGTGCTGAAAACGGCAGGCACGATCGACTATTACTGCCGCTTCCATCCGACGATGAAGGGAGAAATCAAGGTCGAGCCATAGGAGGCACGAGCGCGGCGGCCAGCGCAGCAGGCCTGAACGAGAGCGAGGTCCAATCGGCTGACTCTGTCTATCGTTACATATCGTCGTTGCCGGGCTTGACCCGGCAACCCATGGACCCGCGCGTCAAGCCCGCAGGCGAAGACAAAAGGAAGCGATTCAACCCGGCGACCGCTTCCAATTCTTCAATCGCCGTGCCGCCTCGGCGATCTCCGCGGTCGCGCCGGCAAAGCACAGCCGGACCATGCCGCGGCCGCGCTCGGGATCGAAATCCGTTCCGGGCGTTGCGCCGATGCCGATCTCCTTCAGCATGCGGCGGCAGAATTCCTCGCTGTCATTGCTGAGATTGGCGATGCCGGCATAGAGATAGAAGGCGCCATCGGCCGGCGCGAAATCGCGAAAGCCAGCCTTGGGCAATTCCTCGAGCAGCAGGGCGCGGTTCTCGGCATAGCGCGCGACATTGGCATCGAGCTCGTCGCGGCAGGAAAACGCGGCCAGCGCCGCGTGCTGCGACAGCGCCGGCGGCGAGATGAACATATTCTGCGCCAGGCACTCGATCGCGCGCACGAGATCGGGCGGCGCGATCATCCAGCCGATGCGCCAGCCGGTCATCGAATAGTATTTGGAGAAGCTGTTGACGATGAAGGCATGGGCATCTCCGGCCGCGCTCGCGGCATGCTCGCCATAGACGATGCCGTGATAGATCTCGTCGGAGATGAGGCGGATGCCCGCCCGGGCGCAGCCGCGCACGAGGTTCGCAAGCTCAGCGGCGCCGATCATCGCCCCGGTCGGGTTGGCGGGGCTGGCGAGGATCAGCCCTTCCACCTGGCCCTCGATCTCGCGCAGCAACGCGCTCGTTGCGCGATAGCCGCTTTGCGGCTCGGCGGCGAGCTCGACCGGGACGAGGTCGAGCGCCTGGAGGATATTGCGGTAGGCGGGATAGGTCGGCGAGACCAGCGCGATCCGGTCGCCGGGGTCGAAGGCGGCGAGGAAGGCGAGGATGAAACCCGCCGAGGAGCCCGTTGTCACGACGATCCGGGCGGGATCGACGACGACCCCATAGGCGGCGCGGTAATGCGCCGCAATCGCCTCGCGCAAAGCGGGCAGGCCACACGCATCCGTATAGCCGAGGGTCTCGCGGCCGAGGGCCTGGCGCGCCGCCTCGAGCACGGGCTTGGGCGCCGGAGTCGAAGGCTGGCCGAGCTCCAGATGGATGATATCCTCGCCCGCGGCGGCGCGGCGATTGGCCTCGCGTAGCACATCCAGGGCGGTAAAGGCCGGGACCTGGCCGCGCCGCGACAATTTGAGCGTCATTGCGGCATAGACCCATGGGCGAGTTGACGCCGCAAGGCCGACAGGCCAATGCTGGGACCGGAGGACTGGGATCGGAGGACGATGCGCGGGCTCATTCGAACGGTATGCTTGATATTGGCGGGAGGCCTGGTGCTGGCGCAGCACGCGCGCGCGCAAGAGCCGATAAGGCTGCTGCGCGACGCGGAGATCGAGACGACGCTCCGGACCTTCGCGACGCCGGTGTTCAAAGCGGCCGGGCTCGATCCCCAGGCGATCCATATCTATATCGTCAACGACCCAACGCTCAACTCCTTCGTCGCCGGCGGACAGAATCTTTTCATGAATACGGGCACGATCCTGCGCGCCCAATCGCCCAACCAGCTGGTCGGGATCATGGCCCACGAAACCGGCCATATCGCCGGCGGCCATCTGGTGCGCTCCACCCAGATGATGAAGAACGCGATGATCGAGAGCATCATCGGCATGGTGCTGGGCGGCGCGGCGGCGGTCACCGCGCATGGCAATGGCGGCGCCGGTGCCATTATCGCGGGCGAGAGCGTCGGCCAGCGCGCCTTCCTGCAAAACTCGATCACGATCGAAGCCTCGGCCGACCAGGCGGCTTTGCGCTTCCTCGACCGCACGCATCAATCGGCGCGCGGCCTGCTGGAGTTCTTCCAGATTCTACAGCAGGAGGAGTTCCTCACCGCCCAGCATCAGGACCCCTATCTGCAGAACCATCCGCTGACCGAAGAGCGCGTCAATTATGTGCGCGAGCATGTCGAGCATTCGCCGTGGTCGAACGCCAAGGACCCGCCGGACTGGATCGCCGCCAACAATTTGATGAAGGCGAAGCTCGACGCGTTCCTCTCGGACCCGCAGACGGTGCTACAGCACTACCAGGCCGACGATACCTCGCCCCAGGCGCGCTATGCCCGCGCCATCGCCTATTACCGCATCCCCGATCTCGGCCACGCCCTGCCCCTGATCGATGGGCTCATCAAGGATTTTCCGAGCAACCCCTATTACCACGAGCTCAAGGGCCAAATGCTGTTCGAGAACGGCCGCGTCGCCGAGGCCGTCGCGCCCTATCAGCGCGCGGTGCAACTCGTGCCCGACCAGCCGCTCTTCAACATCGAGCTGGCGCAGGTGCAGCTCGAGACCAACGATCCGAAATACCTCCAGCGCGTGCGGGACGAGCTCAATGTCGCGCTCAATGCCGAGAGCGACAATGGCCAGGCCTGGCGCTTCCTCGCCATCGCCTATGGCCGCGCCGGCAATGAGGGCATGGCCTCGCTGGCGCTTGCCGAGCAGAACATGGCCGAAGGCAATTACCGGGAGGCGGGCCACCAGGCGCAGCGCGCGCAAAAGCTGCTGCCGCCCGGCGCGCAGCGGCAGCGCGCACAGGATCTGGGTCAGGACGCCAAGCGCCAGCAGGATCAAAGCCAGTAAGCGAAGGAAAGATCGCCGCGCGATGAAGCTCGACCAAATTCGGCGCTGCGCCCTCGCTTGCGCTCTCGCCCTTGTCGCAGCGATGACGGCACCTGCCTTATCGCGCGCCGGCGATACCTTCTCGCCGGCGCAGAAATCCGCAATCGACCAGGCGATCCATGATTACCTCCTCGCCCATCCCGAGGCGGTGCTCGATGCGCTGAAGGCGGCGCAGGAGAAGAGCGACCGCGAAGTCGCGGCGGAGGCGCGCCGGCAAATCGCCGTCCGCCGCCAGGAGCTCGTCGCCGACCCCGACGACCTGGTGCAGGGCGACCCCAAGGGCGACGCCACGATTGTCGAGTTCTTCGATTACCGCTGCCCTTATTGCAAGGAGATCGAGCCCACGCTCGATGCGCTGCTGCTCGAGGACAAGCGGCTACGCATCGTCTACAAGGAGTTCCCGATCCTCGGCGAGGCCTCGATCTATGCCGCGCGCGCCGCCCTCGCCTCGCGCAGCCAGGGAAAATATCCGGCGTTCCACCGCGCGATGATGGCGCAGAAGGGCAACATCACCGACGAGACGGTGCTGAAGGTCGCGGCCTCGGTCGGACTCGATCTCAAGACGCTCAAAGCCGAAATGGACTCGCCCGCGATCGCCCGCATCATCAAGGACAATTTCGCCCTCGCCGAGGCGCTGCACATTCAAGGGACGCCCGGCATCATCGTCGGCGACACGCTGATCCCCGGCGCGGTCGATCCCGACACGCTGCGCAAGGAGATCGCCGCGGCGCGCAAAGGAAGCTGATTGGCCCTCACTTCCAGCTGAGGTCGCTCACCTCGAAGCCCAAGGGCGTGAAGCGGCTCGATTGCGCGACCGCCACATCCTTGGTGTGGACGAGCACGGTCGGATAGGGCACGAGCGGCACGAAATAGACCTGCTCCGTCGCGCGGTCGAACATTTTGCGCCCAATCGCCTGGCGCGCCACGGGATCCATCTCGGCGTCGCTCTCGGCCGCGAGCTGATGCAAGGTCTTGTCGCCGGAATAATCCGCGGGCCCCGGCCCGAAGAACGCATCGACCGTGCCGGCGACATCGGGAATATTGCCGGCGGGCCATGCCGCGACCATCACTTGGATTTTTCCCGCCGCCTGCTTCTTGCGATAGGCGATCAAGGGCAGCGCGTCGACCTTGGCGTGGACGCCGAGCTTTTCCCATTGCCCCGCCACCGCGACGGCGATGTCGCGCGGCGTGCCGATGAAGGTGGTGATCTCGATATCGAAGCCTTGCGGATAGCCGGCCTCGGCGAGGAGCTTCTTTGCCGCCGCGAGGTCATGCTTGGGGAGCGGCGCTGAATAATCGCAGCCGACCTGCGCCTTCCAGCACATCGCGCCGGGCGCCTCGATCTTGGCATCGCCTGCGAGAAGCCGCAGCAGCGCGGGCTTGTCGATCGCCATCACCAGCGCGCGGCGCACCCGCGCATCGGTGACGGGCTTGGCGCCGCTGCGCCCGGCGGCATCGAAAGCCGCGTACATAAAGGAGCCGCCCTGCACCACCGAGAGCGCAAAGCGCGGATCGCGCGCCAGCCCCTCGGCCTGGGCATAGGCGACCTGGATCATGTCGAGATTGCCGGCGAGGAGCTGCGCGATGCGCGTGCCCTCGTCGAGAATCGGCTGGATGGTGATGCGGCCGATGGCGCCGCCGGGCTTCGCCGGATTGCCGTGCTTATAAGCAGGATTGCGCTCCAACACGATGCCCTTGGCATCGTCCACCTGCACCGCGCGATAAGGCCCCGTCCCGATCGGGTGATAACCCTTCTCCTGCGGCGTGCCCGGCTGATGCTGCGGCAAGATCGCCGTGACATAGGCAAAGCGCATGAGATCATAGGGGGTGGGCGTCTTGGCGGTGATGCGCACGCGGTCGGAACCGAGCTGCTCGACCTTGGCGATCCACGACCAGTTCTGCTTGAAGCGCAGCACCGTCTTGGGATCGCTGAGCCACTCCAAGGTCGAGACCACGTCGGCGGCGGTGAAAGGCTTGCCGTCCTGCCAAGTCACGTCGTCGCGCAGTTGGAATTCGAGCGTCGTCGGATCGATCCGCTTCCAGGCTTTGGCGAGGAGCGGCTCGAACTTCGCGTGCTTCACGTCATAGGAGATGAGATCGTCGTAGACCGCCTCGGATTCGAACACCGTATCGGGCGAAGGATCGAAATAATAGCTCACGGTCTGGACCGGCTGCGCCGCGGCAAGCCGCAGCGTGTCGGCCGATTTCTCCGCCTCGGCCGGAACCGCGCCGAGCGCCGCCGCTGCGATCAACGACAATCCCACTGCGAGCCGCATGGCCTTGCCTCCCCGGATATGTTTTCTTGCCGCCATGATCGGCCAGGACGGCGCGCGGCGCAACAGCGCAGCGCCGCGCGCAGCCGGGCATTGTTTTCGCCGCATTTCGAAAACGCCGCGGCGATTGCTAGGATGGCGCTTTGACGAGCGAGCGCGGGTGCGGAGGGTAAGGCAGCAATGGCGAAACGCTTTCAGGTCATCATCGTCGGCGGCGGGCCGGTGGGCGTGGCGCTCGCCGTCGAGCTCGGTCTGCGCGGCATTTCCTGCGCGCTCATCGAGCGGCGCACCGAGATGCACCGCATCCCCAAGGGCCAGAATCTGGCGCCGCGCACGCTCGAGCATTTCTATTATTGGGGCATCGCCGACGCGTTGCGCGCCGAGCGCATCATGCCCAAAGGCTATCCGATCAGCGGCATCGTCGCCTATGGCAATCTCATGAGCGAGTACTGGTACGCGCCGCCGCAGCGCGAGATCATCCGCCCCTATTATTTCGAGGATGTCGAGCGCCTGCCGCAATATCTGATGGAGAAAGTGCTGCGCCGGCGCATGGCGGAGATCCCTTCGGTCGAGGCGCGCTTCGGCTGGATCGCCGAGCGCATCGAGCAGGACGAGAAGAGCGTGCGCGTCACCATCGCCGAGCCGAACGGCGGCCGCGAGACGCTCGAGGCGGAGTACGCTGTCGGCTGCGATGGCGCACGCTCGATCGTGCGCGAGCAGATCGGCATCGCGCAAGGGGGCGCGAATTTCGATCAAATGATGGTGCTCGCCGTGTTCCGCTCGCGCGAGCTGCATGAAGGGTTGAAGCGCTTTCCCGAGCGCGCGACCTACAACGCGCTCCATCCCGAGCGTAAAGGCTATTGGCAGTTCTTCGGCCGGGTCGATGTCGGCGAGAGCTTCTTCTTCCACGCGCCCGTGCCGCTGGGCACCACCACCGAGAATTACGACTTCAAAGCCCTTATCCAGGAGGCGGCGGGATTTTCCTTCGCCTGCGACTTCGATCATGTCGGCTTCTGGGATCTGCGCGTTGCGGTTGCCGAGAAATATCGCGTCGGCCGCGTCTTCATCACCGGCGATGCCGCGCACAGCCACCCGCCCTATGGCGGTTTCGGCTTGAACAGCGGGCTCGAGGACGCAACCAACCTCGGCTGGAAGCTGGCGGCGCGGCTTCAGGGCTGGGGCGGCGAGGCTCTGCTCCACTCCTACAGCGACGAGCGCTGTCCGGTCTTCGAGGAGACCGGCCGCTATTTCATCGCCGACCGCATCGAGACCGACCGGCAATTTCTCGAGCGCTACAGCCCCCAGCGCGACCGCGCCGCTTTCGAAGCGGCTTGGGGCGAGCGCAAGGCACGCACCAGCGCGTCGCTCCACGAATACGAGCCCAATTACGAAGGCTCGGGTGTGGTGATCGGCCCGCCCGGCGGCGTCAACCGCGCGCGCGGCATTCACACCTACGCCGCCAAGGCGGGGCATCATTTGCCGCCGCAGCTGCTCTCCTCGGGCCGCAACGTCTTCGAGGAGCTGGGGCCGTGGTACACGCTCCTCGCCTTCGGCGCCGACGAGGCGGCAATCCGTCCGATCGAAGAAGCGGCGAAAGCCGCGCGCGTGCCGCTGAAGATCGTGCGCGATACCTACGCCGCCGGCCGCGAGGCCTATGGCGCGCGGCTGATGCTGGTGCGGCCCGATCAATATGTCGTCTGGACCGGCGATGCCGCGCCCGCCGAGCCGCGCCAGATCATCGAGAAGGTCGCAGGCCGCCTCTAGCTCTCAAGCGCCGCCGCACCGGCAGCCGCGCCGCCCTGCCACGAGAGCGCTGCGCCTTCCGGCGTCACGAGCTCCGCGCCCTCGGCGCGTGCCGCATTGACCGCGCGGCCCAAGGGCACGGCGCGCAGCACCGCGTTGGGCGCGGGCGCGAGGAGCGGCATCAGCTTCTCGGCCTCCTCGTCGGGATCGAGCCAACGCTCATAGGCTTCCGGAGCCAGCACCACCGGCATGCGGTGATGGAACGGGCGCAGGAAGTCATTGGCATCGGTCGTGATGATGGTGAAGCTGTCGATCGCCGCTTGAGGGTCCTGGCGCGGGCCCCAACGGTCCCAAATCCCGGCGAAGGCAAAGGGCGCTTCGTCGCCGCGCTCGATCAGCCAGGGCTGCTTGGAGCGGTCGCCCTCGCGCCATTGATAGTAGCCGTCGGCCGGCACGAGGCAGCGCCGCCGCCGAAACGCCGCGGCGAAGGCGCGCTTCTCCAAAAGGCTCTCGGCGCGCGCATTGATGAGCGGCGCGCCCGATTTCACATCATCGGCCCAGGGCGGAACGAGGCCCCAGCGCAGCGCCTGGATCGTGCGCTCGCCCTTGGGCGCGCGGCGCTGGCGCACCACCGGCGCTGCTTGCGTCGGCGCGATGTTGTAGCGCGGCGCGAGATTGGGATGCTCGATGAAGCCGAAGATCGGGCGCAATTCGGATTCCGCCGATTTCAGCAGATAGCGCCCGCACATCGCCTTGCTCTCTCCTTTGGCCTATCCTAGCAGGATGGAACCCGATCTGCGCGCTCTGCTCGATGCGGCGCACCGCGCCGCCCGCGCGGCAAGCACGGCGATTCTCGAAATCTACGCCGCGCCCTTCGATGTGCGGCGCAAGGAGGATCTCTCGCCTGTGACCGAGGCGGATGAGCGCGCCGAGCGCATCATCATCGAGGCGCTCCGCGCGGCGGCGCCGGGCATTCCCGCGATCGCCGAAGAGCTCGCCGCAGCGGGCAACCTGCCCCAATCCGGGCCGCGCTTCTGGCTGATCGATCCGCTCGACGGGACCAAGGAGTTCATCGCCAAGAACGACGAATTCTCGGTCAATATCGGCCTCATCGAGGGCGGCCGCCCGGTGCTCGGCGTGATCCACGCGCCGGTCGCCAATGTCACCTACGCCGCCGCCGGCCCCGGCAGCGCTACGCGGCAAGCGGGCGACGCTGCGCCGGTGCCGATCGCGGCGCGGCGCGCGCCGGCCGGCGGTCTCGTCGTCGCCCATAGCCGCTCGCACCAGAACAGCGCCCGGCTCGACGCTTTTCTCGCCGATTATTCCGGCGTCACGCGGCGCATCGCCGGCAGCGCGATCAAATTCTGCCTCGTCGCGGAAGGATCGGCCGATCTCTATCCGCGCTTCGGCACGACGATGGAATGGGATACCGCCGCCGGCCAGGCGATCCTCGAAGCGGCGGGCGGAAGCGTCACGACGCTCGACGGCGCGCCGCTAAGATACAACAAGCCGCTCTTCCGCAATCCCGGCTTCCTCGCCCGCGGGCGGCAGTGACTGCGGGCGCGGCCCGCGGTCGCCGGCAAAAGCGAGTGCCTCCGCGGCAAGCGCCGCGATCTCGGCCGCGGCAAGGCTCGCGCGATCATAGTCGAGAATGCCTTGCCCTTCGTTGAGCGAGGCGGCGAGCGCGACCCGGTTGCCGATCTGCGCCGCCGCCAGCGGCACATCGAGCGAGCGGAAGGCTTCGAGCATCGCGCCGGTGAGGCTCGAACGCGCCGGAACGCGGTTCAGCACCAGGAGGGCTGGCACCTTCTCCGCCCGCGCGAGATCGAGGGTGGGCTTGGTCGCCCAGAAATCCATCGGCGAGGGCTGCACCGGGACGAGGACGAGGCGGGCGGCACGCACGGCAAGGCGCGCCTCGGTCTCGGCATGGGGCGGGCTGTCGATCAGCACGATGTCGTGCTCGCGCGCCTGACGCTCGGCCTCGGCGGCAACGCGCCAGCCGGCGAGCGCAACCGCATCGATCGCCGGCGCGTTCCCGGGTTGCGCGCTCCGCAGGCGGAACCAGCTGGCAACGCTCGCTTGCGGATCGATGTCGAGGATCGCGACGCGGCGGCCCCAACTCGCGAAGGTGAGCGCCAGATGGATCGCGAGCGTGGTCTTGCCGGCGCCGCCCTTTTGTTGCGCGATGGTGATGATTGTTGCCGCCATGTTTGCCTCCGGCCGCAAAGCAAGACTATATCTCGCAGTGCAACATCGAGGCGAGCCTCGTGACGAGTCGTTTGAGTGCCGCAGAGATCGATCGCGCCGCCGCGCTCCTGCGCCGCGGCGAGCTGGTCGCGTTCCCGACCGAGACCGTCTATGGCTTGGGCGGCGACGCGACCAACGAGGACGCCGTGGCGGCGATCTTCAGTGCGAAGGGAAGACCGCGCTTCAACCCTTTGATTATACATATTTTAAATTCGGATCAGGCCGAGCGTTTGGCGCGCGTCGATGCCCGCGCGGCGCAGTTGATGCAGCTCTTCTGGCCGGGACCGCTGAGCCTCGTCTTGAAGCGCGCGCCGTCCTGCGCCGTCTCGCTGCTGGCGAGCGCGGGCCTTGATACGCTGGCGCTGCGCGTGCCGGCGCACCCCTTGGCGCAAGAGCTTTTGCGAGTCGCGCAAGTTCCGATCGCCGCGCCCTCGGCGAATCGCTCGGGCCGCGTTAGCCCCACCACCGCCGCGCATGTGCTGAGCGAATTGGACGGACGGATCGCCGCCGTGCTCGATGGCGGCCCGTGCAAGGTCGGGATCGAATCGACCGTGCTCGACCTCACCACCCCCAACCCGATCCTCTTACGCCCGGGCGGGGTGCCGCTCGAAGCGCTCGAGCGGACGATCGGCAAGATCGCGCTCGCGGCGGGCGCAGGCGAGGCGCCGCGCTCGCCCGGCATGCTCGAGAGCCATTACGCCCCCACCCTGCCCTTGCGCCTCGACGCGCGGGCACCGCGCCCGGGCGAGGCGCTTCTGGCCTTCGGCGGCGAGGTGCCGCAAGGCGCGCTCGAGACGCTCAATCTCAGCGCCAGCGGCGATCTCGAGGAGGCGGCTGCCAACCTCTTCGCCATGCTGCGCGCACTCGACCGCGCCCCCTTCGCGGCGATCGCCGTGATGCCGATCCCCGATCGAGGGCTCGGCCGCGCGATCAACGATCGCCTGACGCGCGCGGCCAAACGCTGAACGGGATCGCGGCGCCTATTTGCTGCCGGGCAGAGGAATGGCGTAGCGCTTATCGACCAGCTCTTCGGCCTTCACCTCGCCGCGGATCTGCCCTTGCGACTCATACCAGGCGATCTGGCTGGCGATGTCCTTCATGTCGATGCGCCCCTGGGCGTCGACATAGGGCGTGGTCTTGTCGATCGTCGCGGCCGGGAGGCCGGTGAATTTCGACAACAGTTCGAGCATCGCCGGGGCGGTCGGCCCGTCCTTGCGCTTGCCGTTCGCGTCGGTGAAGGCGTCGTGGAAATCCTTCATGCCCTTGCGATAGGCGATGAGGAAGCGCTTCACCAGATCGCCGCGCTCATTGGCGGTCTTGGTGCCGGTATAGGCGGCGCTTCCGGTGTTGCCCGGCACGTCGTCTCCGACCCAGGACAGCACCTTGACCTCGTCCTTCTGGATCAGCTTTAGCGCCGGTGTCGCCGGGATGATCGCGGCATCGACCGTGCCGCCGGTCAGCGCCGAGACGACGTTCGAATTGGATTGCAGCGGCTTGATCTCGACGGATTTGAGATCGACGCCGAATTTCTGGGCGATGCGCGCGAAATTCAGCTGCAGGCTGGTGCCGAGCTGGGTGACGGCGACGGAGTGGCCCGGCAGGTCCTTGGGCGATTTGAGCCCGGCATTATAGGCTTTGAGCGAGCCGAGCAGGACGATGTTGTAAAAGCCCGGCTGCTCATAGCCCGAGGCGGCGATCATGCGCAGCTGGCCTTTGCCGGCCAAGGTATAGAACGCCGCGGAGAGGCCGGAGACGCCGAAATCGACGCTGCCCGAGGCGACGGCGACGGCGACCGGCTGAGCCGAATCGAAAAACACCATCTCCGCGTCGATGCCCTGCTCCTTGAAATAGCCGTGCTCGATCGCGATCGGCGTCGCCGGATAGGACAGCAGCTTCGAGAGGCCGATCTTGATGGTCTCGCTGCGCGCCGGTGCGGCGGAGATCAAGGCGGTGAGCGCGATGATCGCAAGCGTCGGACCGAGTTTCTTCGTCATGTGCGGCATTCTCCCCAATGTGGCGCGCATCTCTAGCGCAACGCGCCGCTGCGGCCAAATGGACAATCGGGATGCGAAGCCGTGGCCGATACGCTAGGACTCGGAGCCATGACAGACAAATCTGGCGGCGAACTCATCCCGGCAACGCTCATTCCCGGCGACGGGATCGGTCCCGAGATCGTCGAGGCGGTCCGGCTGGTGCTCGATGCTTTGGGCGCGCCCTTCGCCTGGGAGGTGAAGCAGGGCGGCATGGCGGCGATCGCGCAAGGGGGCGACCCCCTGCCCGCCGAGACGCTGGAGAGCATCCGGCGTACCCGGCTCGCGCTCAAAGGACCGCTGACCACGCCGGTCGGCGGCGGCTTCCGCTCGATCAATGTGCGGCTGCGCGAGGAGTTCGGGCTCTTTGCCAATGTGCGCCCCGTCAGGACCATCCTGCCCGGCCAGCGCTACGACAAGATCGATCTCGTGCTCATCCGCGAGAATCTCGAAGGCCTCTATGTCGGTTTCGAGCACTACATCCCGATCGGCGACGATCCGCGCGCGGTGGCGATCGGCTCGGGCGTCAACACCAAGGCCGGCAGCCGCCGCATCATCGATTTCGCCTTCAATTATGCGCTGCGCCACGGTCGCAAGACCGTGACCATCGTCCACAAGGCCAATGTCTTGAAGTCGCTGACCGGCCTTTTCCTCGAAGTCGGCCGCGAGGTGGCAAAGGACTATGCCGGCCAGGTGGCGATGGATGAGCGCATCATCGATGCCTGCGCCATGCAGCTCGTGCTCGATCCCTGGCAGTTCGATGTGCTGGTCACCACCAATCTCTTCGGCGACATCCTCTCCGACGAGATGGCCGGGCTGGTCGGCGGACTGGGCTTGGCGCCGGGCGCCAATATCGGTCCCAACGCCGCGATTTTCGAGGCGGTGCATGGCTCGGCGCCCGACATCGCCGGCAAAGGCATCGCCAACCCCACGGCACTGCTGCTGGCCGCCGGGCTGATGCTCGACCATCTCGGCAAACCCGAGCTGGCGCTGCGCCTGCGCGCGGCGATCGATGCCGTCATCAATCTCGATGCGCTGCGCACGCGCGATATGGGCGGAACGGCCTCGACGCAGGCCTTCGCCGAAGCGGTCGCGCGCCGCGCAGCGGGCTAAGGCGGGACAATCTCAGCGCGGCGGCAGTCCCGCCACTTGGCGCCAGCCGCGCTTGCGATAGGCGGCCGCCGTCATGTCATAGAAGGCGGCCGCGCCGACGCAATTCCACAGCGCGAAGAGCACCATCATCACGCCGTGGCGGTCGCGCGGAAAGGCGCCGGCGCCGAGGATGACGAGCATCCCGCCCAGCGCCTCGGTCGCCGCGGAAAGCATTGCCGCGGCATAGGCGCGCTTCGCCAGCAAATAGAAGGGGCCGAAGAAAAACGTCAGCCAATAGGCCTTCAGCCCCCCGGCCTGCTCGACATGTCCCGTGCGCGACGGGTGCATGAAGTAGGTCGCCATGTGCTGCTTCTCCCTTACCCGGCGTTTGAAACGCAGGGGCGGCGGTTTTGGTTTCGCCGACCGCCCATGCGGCGCGGGAATTGTCGTCATGCATCCCGCGCGTGCCGTGCCGCTTTCGGCGCCGGCGCGCGATGCGCAAGCCGCTTATTGGCCGAAAACCGGGCGTGCCGGAGCCGGATGCACATAGGGCGCGGGGCCCGAGCCCTCGGTGCCGGGCGCCGGCGTCGAGCAGTAGGGATAAGCGAGCGAGTCGCACCATTGCTCGCTTGCGCCCGGCACGAAGGAATTGAAGCCGCGCGACGTGCGGGCGCCATCGAGGTTCGCCGCAAAAGCAGCCGAGGACGCGGCAAGGGTGAGCGCCGTGGCGATGAGGGCGGCGCGCGTGGTCGTTAGTCTCAGCATGGAATCCTCCTTTCGATTCGGCACCTCGAAGCGGATTTGCTTCGGGACGCCGTTGGTCATGCGGGTGAGATACGCATGAAGACCGACGCGGATAATTGGGACGAAAGCGGATAGAGTTTTTGCCCGGGCCAAAGGATCGCCGCCGCGCCGCCAAGGCGCTGCCGTGCCGGGCTTGCCTCGCCCGGCGGGCGGGATTAGATGCTGGGCATGGACGCGACCGGCCTTTCGGACACGCTCGGACGGCTCAAAGCCGTGGTTGGCGAGCGAGGCTTCATCGCCGATCCCAAGGCGATGGAGCCTTATCTTCTCGAGGAGCGCGGCACCTATCGCGGCGCGGCGCAGGCCGTGCTGCGCCCGGCCTCGACCGCGGAGGTCGCCGAGATCGTCAAGATTTGCGCGGCCGCCGCGATGCCGATCTTTCCGCAAGGCGGCAATACCGGGCTCTCGGGCGGCGCCGTCCCCTGGGAGGACGGGCGCGGCATCGTCCTCAGCCTTGGGCGCATGAACCGCGTGCGCGCGGTCGACCCGGTCGATTACTCGATCACCGTCGAGGCGGGCTGCATCCTCGCCGAGGTGCAAAAGGCCGCCGAGGCCGCCGACCGGCTCTTCCCTCTGAGCCTCGGCGCCGAAGGCTCATGCCAGATCGGCGGCAACATCTCGACCAATGCCGGTGGCATCGCGGTGCTGCGTTACGGCAATACTCGCGCGCTGGTGCTGGGGCTCGAAGTTGTCCTCCCCGACGGGCGCGTGTGGCAGGGCTTGCGCGCCCTGCGCAAGGACAATACCGGCTACGATCTGAAGCAGCTCTTCATCGGCGGCGAGGGCACCCTCGGTATCGTCACCGCCGCGACCTTGCGGCTCTTCCCGCTCCCCAAAGGCATCGAGACCGCCTTCCTTGGCTTGAGCAAGGTCGACGACGCCATGGCCCTCTTCTCGCGCGCGCGCATGGCGAGCGGCGACCAGCTCACCGCCTTCGAGCTGATCTCGCGCTTCGGGATCGACATGGCGCTGCGCCACGTGCCGGGTATCGTCGATCCGCTGCAAAAGATTTATCCCTGGTATGTCCTCATCGAGATGTCCTCGAGCGAGGCGCAAAGCGGGCTCAAGGAAACCCTCGAGCAGTTCCTCGGCGAGGTGATGGCGGCGGGGCTGGTCGCGGACGGCGTCATCGCCGCGAGCAGCGCCCAGGCGCGCGATCTCTGGCGCATCCGCGAAGGCCTGGTCGAGGCGCAGAAATACGAAGGCGGCAGCATCAAGCACGATGTCTCGGTGCCGGTGAGCCGGGTCGCGACCTTCATCAAGGACGCGAACCACGCGATCGCGGAGCGGCTTCCCGGCATTCGCCCGAACGCCTTCGGCCATGTCGGTGACGGCAACATCCACTACAACATCCACCAGCCCGAGCGCGCCGACGCCAAAGTGTTTCTCGCCCGGCGCGAGGAGTTCAACCGCATCGTCCATGACATCGCTGTCGGGCTCAACGGCTCGATCAGCGCCGAGCACGGCATCGGCCGGCTCAAAGTCGAGGAGCTCGCGCATTACAAGGCGCCGCTCGAGATCGAGTTGATGCGCCGCGTCAAGGCGGCGCTCGATCCGAAGGGCATCATGAATCCGGGGAAGATCCTGGCGCGGTGAGGCGATCCGACATCTCTCGTTAAGGCAGCGCTGTTGCGTGTGATCGCTGCAAGAGCATCCAGCGCCCTTCGACTACGCTTCGCTCCGCTCAGGGTGGTGAGGAGAATGGAGGATGGCATTAAGAAAAGCACCTCATCCCGGCCGACCCGCCCGCTCGCTTCGCGAGCGGGCCCAAGAGGGTTCGATCGCAAAGCGATCGAACGGAGTCCGTCGAGGGACGCACGGAGCATATCCAGCGATACGGGCATCCTCGTGGGAAGAGCGAAATGATCCACCTCCCCCCTTGAGGGGGAAGTCAGCGACGCGTCAGCGTTGCCAGGCGGGGAATTTGGGATGACCCCCTATGCCGCGCCGCTCGCCGATCTGCGCTTTGCGCTCGAGGAGAGCGCGGGACTCGCGGAGATCGCCCAGCTTCCCGGCTGCGAGGCCGCGACGCCGGAGATCGTCGACAGCATTCTCGCGGAGGCGGGAAAATTCGCCGCCGCGGTCTTGGCGCCGCTCAATGCCGTCGGCGACCGCAATCCCAGCCGGCTCGCGAATGGTGCTGTCGAAACGCCGCCGGGCTTCAAGGAGGCCTATCGCGATTTCATTGCCGGCGGCTGGAACGGCATCGCCCTGCCGGAGGAGGCGGGCGGCCAGGGCTTGCCGCTGGCGCTCGGCACCGCGGTCCTCGAAATCTGGACCAGCGCCAACCTCGCCTTCTCGCTCTGCCCAGTTCTGACGTGGAGCGCCGCCGAACTCCTGATCGCGCATGGCTCGCCCGAGCAGCGCGCGTCCTATCTCGCCAAGATCGTCAGCGGCGAATGGACCGGCACGATGAACTTGACCGAGCCGCAAGCGGGCTCGGATCTCGGCGCGCTGCGCTGCCGCGCAATCAAGGACGGCGCGCAATATCGCATCAGCGGCGAGAAAATCTTCATCACCTGGGGCGAGCACGATCTCGCGCCCAACATCGTCCACATGGTGCTGGCGCGCATTTCCGGCGCGCCCCAGGGCACCAAAGGCCTGTCGCTCTTCGTCGTGCCGAAATTCCTCGTCACGGCGGACGGCACGCTCGGCGCGCGCAACGATGTGCGCTGCCTGAAGCTCGAGGAGAAGCTCGGCATTCATGCGAGCCCCACCTGCGTGCTGCGCTTCGGGGAGGAGGGCGGCGCGATGGGCACGCTGATCGGCGAGGAGGGCCGCGGCCTCGAATATATGTTCCTGATGATGAACGCCGCGCGCCTCAATGTCGGGCTGCAGGGCGTCGCCATCGCCGAGCGCGCCTTGCAGCAGGCGCGCGGCTTCGCGCGCGAGCGCGTGCAAGGCAAACCTGTCGATGCGGCCGCGGGTGCTTCGGCGCTGATCATCCATCACCCGGATGTGCGGCGCATGCTGCTGCAACTGCGCGCCGATGCCGAGGCGACGCGCGCCCTCGTCTATCATGTCGCCGGGGCGCTCGACCGCGCGCGCCATCATCCCGACGCGGCGGAGCGGCGCCGCCAGCAGCAGCGCGCCGATCTGCTCATTCCGGTGGCGAAGGCCTGGGCGACCGAAACCGGCTTTGCTTGCGCCTCGACCAACATCCAGGTGCATGGCGGCATGGGCTATATCGAGGAGACCGGCGCCGCTCAGCATTTGCGCGATGCGCGCATCGCCCTCATCTATGAGGGCACCAACGGGATTCAGGCGAACGATCTCTTGGGCCGTAAGGTCGTGCGCGACGAAGGCGCGGCGATGCGCGCGTTGCTCGACGAGATGCGCGCGCTCGAACCCGCGCTGTCGGCTGCGCCGGACCACGATCTCCGCGCCGTCGCGCAGCATCTCCATGCCGGCATCGCGACCCTCGCCACGCTGACGGATGACCTCATCGCGCGCCATCGCACGAGCCCGACGGCGGCGCTGGCCGGCGCCGTGCCCTATCTCAATCTCTGCGGCGTCGTGATCGGCGGCTGGCTGCTGGCGAAAGGGGCGCTCGCCGCCGCGCGCGCGCTTGCCGCCGGCGGCGGCGATGCCGGCTTTCTTGGCGCGAAGCTCAAGACCGCGCGCTTCTTCGCCGAGCAGCGCCTTGCATTGGCGCCCGGCCTTGCGGCTGCGGTCAAAGGCGGCGAAGCGATCCTCGATTTCGATCTGGAGCGGCTTTAGGCGCGCTCTATGCCGCCGCGGGCTTTTCGTTGATGCAACGCAAGAGCCGCCAATAGCCGAAGAGATTGCTCGGCTTGATCTCGCGCACGGCGAGCTTGCTCGCCTCGAGAAACGGGTCGAGCGGAAAATCGGCGTGAAAGCCGATGAACCCGGCCAAGGGCGCGAGCAACTTCTCGACGACGCGCATGACGCCGTCTTCGCTGGCGAAGTGATTGACGATGACGATCGTGCCGCCCGGCCGGCAGACGCGGCGCATCTCGGCGGCAAAGCGCGCCGGGTCGGGCACCACCGAGGCGACATAGAGCGCCAGCACGGCGTCGAAGCTGTTGTCGGGAAAGCTCATCTTCTCGGCGTCCATCTCCATGAGCGCCTTGACGTTGGCGAGGTTCCGCCGGGCGACGCGGCGGCGCGCCTTTTCCAGCATCTCCGCCGAGACATCGATGCCGGTGACTTCGGAATCCGCGCGGAAGTAAGGCAGCGACAGGCCGGTGCCGACGCCGACCTCGAGGATGCGCTGCCCCGCCTGGGCATTGGCGATCCTCACCGCGTCCTTGCGTCCCGGGTGAAACACCGGGCCGAACAAAAAATCATAAGAGCCCGAGAATAGCCGATAGGTTCTGATCGTATCTTGTAAATCCATGCCGATACCCGCTCGTCGTGAACGCGTTGTCGCATACTCGTTGCGCGGGAGGCCGCGCAAAAAGCTTTACCGGCGAGCCTTGCAGCACGCCGGTTGGTCTTCACAGACGGCGCGTTTAGATCAGTGTGACGCGATCGGCTTCGAGGCCCTTGCGGCCATCGACCACATCGACGCGCACGCGCTGGCCAGGGCCGAGCGTCTGCACGCCGCTGCGACGCAGCGCCGTGATGTGCACAAAGATGTCTTTTCCTCCTCCATCCGGCGAAATGAAGCCGTACCCCTTATCCGGCTCGAACCACTTGACGGCCCCTTCCAGGGTCTGTGCCGCGCCGCGCGGCGCGCTCGGTCCGGCGGAGCGTCCACCCCCGCCGCCACCGCCCGGGCTTCCGCCCGGCGATGCCGTGCTGTTGTCGATGTTGAGGACGCTGACGACGAGCGGGCCTTTGGCGCCGGCACCAACCTCGCAGGTGATGGATGCGCCTTCGCGGACATCGTCGTAACCGGCGCGGCGCAGGATGGCCATCGGCAAGAAAGCATCCGGACTGCCGTCCGACATCGTTACGAATCCAAAACCCTTCGCCGCGTTGAACCACTTCACCTTGGCCTCGACGCGGCGACCCGTCTGAGGCTCATCACTCCGGAAATAACCCGGACGCCGATTATCGTACATGGTGCCTCTGCGCGCAGAATATGACGAATTTAGAATAGCGCGAAACGGCTCCCCGTTCCATAGCTTTAGGCGGGCGCTTAGGCGGGAAAGGCGAGGACGCGCTGGCGCTGCTCGCCGAGGCCGGTGATGGTGAGGCGCATCGTGTCACCCGGCTTCAGAAAGCGCGGCGGCTTCTTGCCGAGCCCGACGCCGGCCGGCGTCCCGGTCGGGATCACATCGCCCGGCAGCAGCGTCATGAAATGGCTCAAATAGCTGACGAGCTTGGCGCAATTGAAAATCATGTTGCTGGTGCTGCCTTTTTGCATGGTCTCGCCACTCACCTCGCAGACGAGGTCGAGCGCCTGCGGATCGGGCACCTCGTCCGCGGTGACGAGCCAGGGCCCGATCGGCGCGAAACTGTCGCAGCTCTTGCCCTTGGTCCATTGCCCGCCCCGCTCCATCTGGAAGGCGCGTTCGGACACATCGTTGACGATGCAATAGCCGGCAACATGCTTCAGCGCGTCATGTTCGGCGACATATTGCGCCTTGGTGCCGATGACGATGCCGAGCTCAACCTCCCAATCTCCCTTGGTCGCGGCCTTGGGGAGCGTCACGTCGTCATTGGGTCCGCTGATCGAGGTGGTCGCCTTCAGGAAGATGATCGGCTCCTTGGGGATCGGATTGCCGGTCTCATGTGCATGATCGTGGTAGTTGAGCCCGATGCAGACGAGCTTGCCGATATTCGCAATCGGAGCGCCGAGACGGGGTTGGCCGGCAACCGCCGGTAGCGAGGCGGGATCGAGCTTGCGCAGCCGGTCGAGCGCCGCAGGGGCGAGCGTCTCGGGCGTCACATCGGCGATGACGCCACCAAGGTCGCGCAGCGTCCCGGCGCGATCGAGGAGTGCGGGCTTTTCTTTACCGACTTGACCATAACGCAGTAATTTCATTGTTTTGGTGACCTTTCTTAGACTAAAAATTCAGAGCGTGAAGCCGCCGTCGATGACATGAACCGCGCCAGTGGTGAAGCCCGATTCATCGCTTGCGAGATAGACCGCCAGCGCCGCGACCTCTTCCGCCGTGCCGAGCCGGCCTAGCGGCTGGCGCTCGATGAAGGCACGGCGCGCGGCCGTGCTGCCGCCTTGCGCCGCGATCCGGTCCTCGAGCGACGGCGTGGCGATCGTCCCGGGGCAGATGGCGTTGCAGCGGATGCCTCGGCCGATGAAATCGATCGCGACCGATTTGGTGAGGCCGATAATCCCGGCCTTGGTGGTGGCATAGACGAACCGATTGGGCGCGGCTTTCAGCGAGGAGACGCTCGACGCCAAGTTGATAATCGAGGCACCGCGGCCGGAGTTGAGCATCGCCGGCAAGAACGCGCGGATCATCAAATACATGCCGCGCAAATTTAAGTTCGTGCTGAAGTCCCAGTCGGCCTCGCCGCAATCGAGGATCGTACCGTGATGCACGAAGCCGGCGCCGTTGAGGAGGATGTCGACCGCGCCCTGGGCCGCCGCCAGCGCCGCAATCTCATCGGGTTTGGTTACGTCGAGCCGGCGGGTCGCGATCCTCCCTTCGCCGGCTTTGCCGAGCTCGCCGAGCTTTGCCTCATTGATGTCCGTCGCCAGAACCGCGGCGCCTTCCGCGGCAAAGGCGAGCGCCGCCGCGCGGCCGATGCCTTGCGCCGCGGCCGTGATCACGGCGCTCTTGCCGCGCAACCGTCCTGTCATCGAGCGTGCCTCCCTGGCGCGAATGATAGCATCCCCTTTGAGAGGCGACGAGGCTCAAGCGCCGATGCCCCAGCGCCGTCCCCAGCCGAGCCCGGCCCGCGTCCCTCCTTTGGGTCGGTATTCGCATCCGATCCAGCCGGCATAGCCGAGTTCGTCGAAGAGATCGAAGAGGAAGGGAAAGTGGATCTCGCCCTCGCCCGGCTCGTGGCGATCGGGGACATTGGCGATCTGCACATGGGCGTAGCGCCCGAAGAGCGCACGGATGTGCCGCGCGAGATCGCCTTCGGTGATCTGGCAATGATAGAGATCGAATTGCAGCGCGACATTGGCGCAATCCATGCGATCGAGCAGGGCGATCCCCGCCGCGGTCGAGTTGAGGAAATAGCCGGGATTGTCGCGCGCATTGAGCGGCTCGATCAGCAGCGTAACCCCGTCTTGCGCCGCGCGTTCCGCCGCGCGCTTGAGATTGGCAATGTAGATCGCCTCTTGGGCTGCGCGCTCGCCCGAGGCGCGACCCGCGAGCACATGGATTTGCCTCGTGCCGAGCGCCCGCGCATAGGTGAGTGCGGTCTCGATGCCGGCGTCGAAATCGCGCTCGCGTCCGGCCTGCGCCGCGAGCCCCCGCTCGCCCGCGGCGGCATCGCCCATCGGCGCGTTGAACAGCACGGCGGGGAGGCCGCTCTGCTCGAGCTGGGCGGCCAGCGCCGCAGCCGGCACCGCATAGGGCGATTGAAACTCGACCGCGGCAAAGCCCGCCGCCTTCGCCGCGTCGATCCGGTCGAGGAACGGCAGCTCGGTGAAGAGCATGCTGATATTCGCGGCGAATTTCGGCATGGCAGGCCTTTCACGGCGTGGCGGGCGGGATTAGTGTTTCGCGTCAGCGCAACCGATACAAGGGGACGATGACCGAGGCCGTCCTGACGCGTGCCGCGGCAGGCCATCACGGGACGCGATCGCGCGAGCGGCGTGGCATGTCGCGCGCCATGGCCCTTTCGGCACTGGGCCATGCCGGGTTGATCGTGCTTGCGCTCGCGCTGTGGGCGCCCACGCCGGAGCCCATCCCGATCCCGCCTATTCCGGTCAAGATGGTGATCGAAACCGGCCGGTCGGGCGCCGCGGGCGGGGGCGACGACAGCGCCATGGCCGCCGCAGGAGCGAGCGCGAGCGTGCAAACCGGCGCGGCACAAGCCTCCGCCGAGCAAAGCCCCACGCAGCCTGCTGCAACCCCCGAGCCGGTGGCGCCGCCGCCCCAGCCGACACCGCCCCCGATGCCGGCGCCAAGCGCGCTTCCCCTGCCGGCGCCGCCGCCTGTCGCGACCGCTAGTCTCGAGCCGGTTCCGCCGCACAAGCCGACGCCGCCGGCACCGCCTCAGGAGGTGCAACCGCTGCCGCCGCCGGTTGCGGTCGCGGCGCTCCCCGAGCCGCAGCCCGTCGCGCCCGTTGTGCCGGCCGCGCCTGGAATGAGCGCGCCCGCATCGGCAGCAAGCGCAGCCGAGTCTGCGGCGTCCGGGGCCGGTACCGATGACGGAACGGCGCGCGGCGGGCGCGGACGCGGCGATGAGGGCGCGGGGCTCGCGGCAGTCGGGCACGGATCGCTGACCGGTCAGTCCGATGATTATCTCGAAAAGCTGCGACGCTGGATTTCGCGCTTCCGAAAATCGCCCGATGACAGCTGCAAGCAGCTGCCCGGGACGCTCGGCATCACCATCGCGCGTGACGGCACCGTTCTCGACGTGACGATCGAAAAGAGCAGCGGCTGCCCCCTATCCGACAAAGCGGCGCTCGACACCGTTCGCGCCGCTTCGCCCGTGCCGCCGCTTCCTTCCTACATTGCGGGCAACTCCGTCGCGGTGAGCATGCCCTTCAGCCACAACCCCAGTCTTTTCGAGCGCCTCTTCCGCTGAAAGCATCGGCGCCAACGCCGTGCGCCGTCACGCCGCGGCAAAGCGCAACGCCGCGACGGGCGGCAGCCGCGCCTCGGGCATGGTCCAGCTTTCACCCGCATCCTCGGAGATCCACAAGCCGCCGCTGGTCGAGCCGAAGGCGAGACGCTCGCCGCTCGCGTCGATGGCGAACGCGTGGCGCCAGACGAGATCATAGGCGTGGCGCTGCGGCAGGCCATTGCGCAGCACCTCGAAGCTCTCGCCCCCGTCGCGCGTGCGCGCGACGACGAGCGCACCGTCAACCGGGATGCGGCGCTCGTCCTTAATTGCGGGAATGAACCAGGCCGTCAGCGGATCGCGCGGATGCGCCGCGACGGTGAAGCCGAATTTCGACGGGCGGATCGCCGCGACCTCGCGCCACCGATGCCCATTATCCTCCGAGCGGAAGACACCATTGTGATGCTGGCACCACATCACCTCGGGCTTGGCGGCGCAGCGGGCGAGACGGTGAACATCTTGCGAAATCGGGTCCTCGCGCAGTTCCGGCGGCATATATTCGGCATACATGCCGCGATTGATGAGCTGCCACGAAGCGCCGGCATCCTGGCTCGCCCAGACGCCGGCGGTCGAGATGCCGATGCGCACATCGCTCGGATCGCGCGGATCGATCAGCAATGAATGAATGCCCGGCTGCTCGCCGCCCGCGACACCGTTCCAACGCCGGCGCTCGGGCATGCGCCACAGCGTCTCGTTGAGCGACCAGCTCTCGCCGCCATCCTCGGAGCGGAAGAGCCCGCCCGGCATGGTGCCGGCCCAGATGCGCCCGGGCACACCGCCCGGCTCCATCACCCAGATTTTGCCGAGCGACCAGGGATGGGGGTCATCGGCCGCATCGGCGGGCTTCTCCGGAAAGACCGGCGCCGGCAATTCGCGCCAACTGTCCGCACGATCGCGACGCCACAGCTTGGCGCCGAAATGGCCGAGATCGAGCGCGCAGAGCAGCCCGCCATCCGCCTCCGGCAGCACCGCTGAGACCGGATCACCGAGGAAACGCGTGTCGGTGACGTCCCAAAGGCCGCCGCGGCGCGTGACCTCGAAGAGACCTTTGCGGGTGGCGATGTGAAGCCGATCGCTCATGCTCCCTCCTCTCGTCTCAGCCGCCGGTCAGCGCCTGCAGCACGTAAACCTGATCGCGCGGCCCGAGCGGATCGGCGAGGCGCAGCCGGTCGCGCACCGGCTCGCCATTGACGTAAACGGCGACGTGCCGGCGCAGCGCGCCCTGATCGTCGAGCACATAACCGCGCAGCGCCGGGTTCGCCGCGAACACCCGGCCGAGCGCCTCGCCCACCGTCGCGGCCTCGACCTCGGCCGAGGGTGCGGTGAGGAAGCGCTGCAGCGCCGTGGTGAAGGTGACGGTCGGCATGCCTCTTCCAGAGTTGACAATTACGTTGATATCAACATTATAGACGCATGTCAACGCGCACGGACCTTTCCCGCGAAATCTCCCTCGCCGTACGCGATGCATGCCTCTGCCTTCATTTGCAGCGCGCGGCGCGCGTGGTGGCGCGGCGCTTCGACGAGGCGTTCCGGCCGCTCGGCCTCACCAATCATCAATTCTCGCTGCTGATGGCGCTCAACCGGCCGGCGTCCGCGCGCATGAGCGAGGTCGCTGCCCTCTTGGCGATCGACCGCACGACGCTTACGGCGAATCTCAAGCCGCTCGAGCGCCGCGGCCTCATCACGGCCGCGCCCGACCCAGAGGATCGGCGCAGCCGACATCTGACGCTGACGCCGGCGGGCCGCGCGCTGCTCGCGGACGCCGTGCCGGTCTGGAAGCGCACCCATGCGGCGCTCGACCGGCGGCTCGGCCCGGCGGGCTCCGACCGGCTGCGTAGCGATCTCCGGGCACTCTCCTAAGCGCAGCGCGTCAGGCGTAAGCCGCCGTGCCGCCGGCAAGGAAGGCCGCGCCCGCCGCGTAGAGCCGCTCCACCTCGGGCCCGCGCAAGCCCGGCATGTCGCGCTTCACGGCAAAGCCCGCTTTCGCCTGCACATAGGCGAGGTGGCGATAGCCCTCCGGGAAGCCATCGAGCAGCGACCGGTCGAGCTTTGGCACGGCGGAGGGATCGACCGGGTCGAGCCGGTCCTTTTCATAGATCGGCTGGCGCAGCAGGATCGCCCAGCGCCCGTCGCGCTTCTCGAGGAAATCATAGAACCGCCCGGTGCAGACGATGTCGCACAGCACGTCCTCGGCCTTGCCGCGCGTGTCGATCTTCATCTTGGTCTGCGCGATGGCGCGCGTACCCTTCACCTCGACCGAGGTTCCGCCAAGGAAGTGACAGCTCACCCCGCCGCGGCCCCAGCTTTGCTGCGCATTGGCGATGAAATCCGCGGCGCTGCCTTGAAACCAAGTTGCGTGCATGCGCGCACCGTCATGCCACACCGTGCGGAACTTCTCCCACTGCCCGGAATCGCGCCAGATCACCCAATTCTCGATCACCTCGCGAATGGCCAGCTTGTCGTCGCGCTCTTCGGCCGTCATGATTGTTCCTCCCGCATCGCATAAGCCAATCCGGTCCAGACCTTTCGGATAGGCGGGAAGCCAGCGAAATGCAATCCACACAGCCGCTCGAGGCAGACGAAACGGCGATGGCCCGCGACCGGTCCTGGCTTGCGGTGTTTCTCGCTTTCCTTCGCCTTGGCCTCACGAGCTTCGGCGGCCCGGTCGCGCATCTGGGCTATTTCCGCGCCGAGTTCGTTACGCGCCGCCGCTGGCTCGACGAAGCAGCCTATGGCGACATCATCGCCCTCTGCCAATTCCTGCCCGGGCCCGCGAGCAGCCAAGTCGGCATCACGCTCGGCATCTTGCGCGCCGGGCTGAAGGGCGGGCTTGCCGCTTGGGTCGGCTTCTCCGGGCCGTCGGCCTTGGCGCTCACCCTCTTCGCCTATGGCGTCGCCTCGCTTGGGCAGGTCGCGCAGCAGCCCTGGCTGCATGGGCTCAAGATCGTCGCCGTCGCGGTGGTGGCACAGGCGGTTTGGGGCATGGCGCGCAACCTCTGCCCCGACCGCTTGCGCGCGAGCATGGCCGTGGGAGCCGCGTTGCTGGTTCTCGCCATGCCCGGCGCCGCCGGCCAGGTCGGCGCGATCGTGCTTGGCGGGCTGATCGGCTGGCGCTGGCTCGCCCAAGCGCAAGAGGCGCGTCCCGCCGGCACGATCGAAATCGCGCTCGGGCGCAAGCTCGGCATCGCCGCGCTCGCGCTGTTCGCGATTTTGCTGTTCGGGCTGCCGGTGCTGGATGCCGCGTTCAGCAATCATGCGCTCGCACTCATCGACAGCTTCTATCGCGCGGGCGCGCTCGTCTTCGGCGGCGGCCATGTCGTGCTGCCACTCTTGCAGCAAGCCGTGGTGCCGCCGGGCTGGGCAAGCAACGATGCGTTTCTCGCGGGCTATGGCGCGGCCCAGGCCGTGCCCGGGCCGCTCTTCACCTTCTCCGCCTATCTCGGCGCGATCATGCAGCCGGGGCCGAGCGGCTGGAAGGGCGCGATCCTTTGCCTGTGCGCGATCTATCTGCCGTCCTTCCTGCTGCTCATCGGCGTGCTGCCCTTCTGGGACGCGCTGCGGCGCCGCGACGCGGTTCGCGCGGCTTTGCGCGGCGTCAACGCGGCGGTCGTCGGACTGCTCCTCGCCGCGCTCTACACGCCGGTTTGGACCAGCGCCATCACCAGCGCAGCCGATTTCGGCCTCGGCATCGCCGCTTTTCTCTTGCTTGCTTTCTGGCGCGTGCCGCCCTGGCTCGTCGTGCTGCTGGGCGCGGCGACCGCGACAGGCCTTGCCTGGATTCCGTGATGCCCTTGCGCGTGATCGCGATTGTGATCGTTTCATTGGCGCTGAGTGCCGCGAGCGCTTATGCCGGTCCGCCGTTTCGCACCGACGATCCCGAGCCGGTCGAGCTCGGTCACTGGGAAGTCTATGGCTTCTCGAGCGCCACCCACGTCGAGGGCGAGACCAACGGGATCTTTCCCGGCATCGAGATCAATTACGGCGCCGCACCCAATCTGCAATTGCATCTGGTGGCGCCCTTGGCGTTCGACCGGATGGACGGCAGCAACACCAAGATCGGCTATGGCGACACCGAGCTCGGCGCGAAATACCGCTTCCTCGAAGAGGATGAGAACGGCTGGCGGCCCCAAGCGGGCATCTTCCCGTTGCTCGAAGTGCCGACCGGCGACGAAGCGCGCGGCCTCGGGACTGGAAGCGTCCATGCCTTCCTGCCGCTCTGGCTGCAGAAAAGCTTCGGCAAGTGGCTCACCTATGGTGGCGGCGGGTATTGGATCAATCCCGGATTCGGCAACAAGAACTACTGGTTCGCCGGTTGGCTGCTACAGCGGCAGGTGACGGACAATCTGGCGCTCGGCGGCGAGATCTTCCATCAGACCGCCGATACGATGGGCGGAGCGGATCAGACCGGCTTCAATCTCGGCGGCATCTACGATTTCAACGAGCATTATCATCTGCTCTTCTCGGCCGGCCGCGGCTTGCAGAACGCCGCAAGCACCAACGAATTCTCTTATTATCTCGCGCTGCAATGGACTGATTGAGCTGCGGGCGCAGTGATCCGCGCGCTCAGCCGCGCAGGAGCCGGTGCACGGCGTCATGCTCGCGCGCGCCGCCCTCTTGCAGCTGCTTGCGGCGTTCCTCGTTGATCCACTTGGTGAGGCCTTCGCGATAGCCGTGCTGCTGCTGGAGCCGCCGATACCAGTCGGTGTAGCGCGGGCGATGCCCCCAGAGGATCGGCCCGAGCCCTAGCATGTCCATCCGCGTGAGATAGGGCGCGAGCGCGATATCCGCCAAGGTGAAGTCGTCGCCGACAAGCCATGCAGTCTTCTCGAGCTGATCTTCCATATCGCCGACAAGGCGATCCATGCGCTTCAAGGCTTCCGACACAGTCGGCCCGCGCACACCGAGCTCCAGAATCTCGCGGCGACGTACGCGCTTGTCCGCGACCTTGAGCCCTTCCACATAGGCCTCGAGCTCAGCCTGCGTGTGCAGGGCGCGCATGACTGTGGCGGTCGAAAGCGCCCAGGTCAGCGTGCCGGTCACGGGATGCACGGATTCATCAACCTGCACCATCCAGCCGCGCATGCGCGCGCGGCCGAGCGCGGCGGCGGGTTTCAGAGGCGGATCGGGAAACGCCTCGTCGAGATACTCGATGATGACGGTCGATTCGCGGATCACCTCGCCATCATGAATGAGGGTCGGCACAACGCCGTCGGGATTGAGCGTCAGATAGTCGGGCCGCTGCGTCTCCGCCTTGCGCAGATTGAGCTCGTGGGATTTCCAGTCCAATCCTTTCGCGCCGAGCGCGATGCGCGCCTTCGCCGAACAGGTTGACATGCTGTTGTGATAGAGCTCGAGCACCAAAGCCCCTCCTACCCCAATCTTTGCCGCAGCCGCGCACCATAACGCCGCCGCCTTTCGCCGCCAACGTCTTCGCGCGGACGTCACCCAGAACAAGCGCGACGCGCATTTCTGTGCTAGGAGCGAAGCCCATGCTGACGCTCACAGGCCTCACCTATCGCATCGCCGGACGGACGCTGCTCGACGAGGCGTCGCTGCGGATTCCCGATGGCTGGAAAGTCGGGCTGGTCGGGCGCAACGGCACCGGCAAATCGACCTTGCTCGATTTGATTCGCGGCGCGCTGACGGCCGATAGCGGCGAGATCGCCTCTTCCAAGGGCACGCGCATCGGTTTCGTCGCGCAGGAGGCGCCAGGCGGCGCCGCAACCCCGCTCGAGACCGTGCTCGCGGCCGACGAAGAGCGGCTCGCGCTGCTGCGCGAGGCCGAGAGCGCGGCCGATCCGGCACGCACCGCGGAGATCCACGAGCGGCTCGACATGATCGAGGCGCATCGCGCGCCGGCGCGTGCCGCGACCATCCTCGCCGGGCTCGGCTTCGATCACGCGGCGCAGCAGCAGCCGATGACGAGCTTCTCCGGCGGCTGGCGCATGCGTGTCGCTCTTGCCGCCGCGCTTTTCGCCGAGCCCGATCTGCTGCTGCTCGACGAGCCGACCAACCATCTCGATCTCGAGGCCTCGCTCTGGCTCGCCGATTTTTTGAAGCGCTACCGCAACACGGTGCTGCTGGTCAGCCACGACCGGCAGTTCCTCGACGATGTGGTCGATCACATCGTTCATCTCGCCGATCTGAAGCTGACGCTTTACAGCGGCGACTATGAATCCTTCCTGCGCCAGCGGCGCGAGACCCTGACGCAGCGCCAAGCCCTCGCGCAGCGCCAAGAGGGCGAGCGCAAGCGGCTTCAGGCATTCATCGACCGCTTTCGCGCCAAGGCGAGCAAGGCGCGCCAGGCGCAAAGCCGGGTGAAGGCGCTGGCGCGCTTGGAGCCGATCGAGGTCGCGCAGGACGAGGCGCCGGTCCGCTTCGACTTCCCGGAGCCGCAGGAATTGGCGCCGCCTCTCATCACGCTCGATCGCGTCGCCGCCGGCTACGAGCCCGGCAAGCCGGTGCTGCGCGGCCTCGATCTGCGGCTCGACCCGGATGACCGCATCGCGCTCCTGGGGGCGAACGGCAACGGCAAGACCACCTTCGCGCGGCTCCTCGCCGGCCGGCTCCAGCCCTTCGCGGGCGAGATCCGCCGCGCGCCGCGGCTGCGCGCAGGCTATTTCGCGCAGCATCAGATCGACGAGCTCGAGCCCGAGGCGACGCCCTTCGATCATCTCGCGGGGCTGATGCCCGATGGGGCGCCCGAGGCGGTGCGCGCGCGGCTCGCCCGCTTCGGCTTCGGTGCCGACAAGGTGTTCGTCAAGGCGCGCGATCTTTCGGGCGGCGAGAAGGCGCGGCTGACCTTCGCGCTCATCACCGCCGATGCGCCGACGCTCCTCATTCTCGACGAGCCGACCAACCATCTCGATCTCGAGGCACGCGACGCGCTGATCGCCGGGATCAACGATTTCCCCGGCGCCGTGGTGCTCGTCAGCCATGACTGGCATTTGCTGTCGCTCGCGGCCGACCGGTTGTGGCTCGTCGCCGAGGGGACGGTCAAACCCTATGACGGCGATCTCGAAGATTACCGGCGCCTCGTTCTGGCGCCCAAAGCCGCGTCCGAGACGGCGGCAAACGGCGCCGCGCAAACCCGCCGCGATGCGCGACGCGCGGCGGCATCGCAACGCCGCGCGCTCGAGCCGCTGCGGCGCAGCCTGCAAACGGCCGAAAAGAGGCTGAGCGAGCTCGGCGCGTGCAAAGCGGCGCTGGATCGGCGCCTCGCCGATCCCGACACCTATCGCGCCGAGGGCAATGAGCTCGGCGCGCTGATGCGCGAGCAAGCCGCGCTCGCCGCCGCGCTCGAAGAGGCTGAGGCGCGCTGGCTCGATGCGGCGCAGGCGATGGAGGCGGCCGAGCGCGCTCCGGAGTGAGGCCGCGGCCTCGCGTTTCGCGCGACAGAACGCCGCGCCGCCGCCTGCGTTGCTTCGCTCGTCGTTGCACGAGGCATCGCGCGCCGAAGTAACCATTAGGTCGCAGCGCCCGGAAACCCACAGCGCGGCGCGCCTGCTCGCATCTTGTTAAGCATGACGCGGTCTCATGGTTAGCGAAATCTCAGCGCGATCGCCAATGACGGCGCGCATCGCCGCAGATTCCGAATTATGTCTCCTTTAACGCGACGCGGGTTGAATGAAGCGACGACGGGATCAAACGAGTTTTTCGCGATTGCGCCGCCGATGAGCGAACCGACCCACGCCCTCAACGACTGGAATCTCGAAGCGGCAACCACCTTGTCGCTGCGCCGCGAGCCGGCCTGTTTCGCGTTTTTGTGCGGCCGCGCCGACACGGCGCCGCAACCGATCGACTCGATCAACCTCGACCTCGCCTCGATCGACTATTTCGAGGGCCATGCCTCGCTCTGGACGACGCTCGAGATCCGCTCCGGCGCGTCGAACGAGCAGCCCATGGCGGTGTTGGGGTTCGACGAGGCGTTCCTGCGCCCCTTCTCGCGCGCGCTGATCGAGGCGGCCTCGAGCCGCACGCCCTATCGCATGACGATCCGGCCCGACCCGGTCAATGCCAAGCGGCTGCGCGTCGTCGAATACATCACCGGCCCCGGCTTGCCGCTGGTCGAGCTTGTGCTGACGCCGCAGGAAAGTACGATCATGATCTCGGGGCGCGCCACGGCGCATGAAGAAGAATCGCTCTTCCAATTGCCGCGGACGGATTCGTTCCTGCGCGCCTTCATCAAGATGACCTGCCAGGCCGACCAGGCGCTGCGCGATACACTTGCCGAGAGCGAGAAGATTGCGCGCCGCCGCCGCGCCGCGGATGAGGCTCAGAGCAAGAGCGGCTCGGCCCCAGCATAGCGCAGGCTGCCGTCCGGCAACGCCTCGGCGCCCGGCGTGAGCGTCGCCGGCTCGCGCTTCTCCGCATCGAAAATGTGCACGACCTTGAAGCCCGCGGCGATCAGGTAATCGGCGACGATGCGGCGGTGGCAGCGCCACCACACCGCCTCGGCGCATAGGATCGCGGTCGGGCGCGATGCCGCGAGCGCCTTGAGCTCCGCAAACGCCGCGCGGAATTCCGGTGTCTCGGCATAGTCGGCGAAATTGCGAAAGGCCGGCTCGCGCCAGAGGAGATTGCGCGACGGCTCGCCGTCCTTGCGCGCCGGGCGCCGCCCGCCGAGACCCGGGAAATGCCGATAGAGAATGCCGGCCCCGGCAAGGGCAGGCGCGAGATTTTCGCTGTTGAAATGCGGATGCCGCCGCGAGCGCGGGAAGCGCCGGATATCGGCCACGGCCGTAACGCCGGCGGCTTTGAGCGCCGCGATCAAATCCGCGAGGCTGCGCGTCGAGTGGCCGATGGTATAGGCGATCATCTGCGGCAAGCTGGGCCCTGGAATACGCTGTTCTCGGATGTTAAATGGAGCCTTGGAAAAGGCGAGTGGAGAGATCGATGGAATTCGGCATGCAGTTTTTCCCCGATGTGGGGCCGAGCCAGAAATCGAGCCAGCAATATTTCGACGAGTGCCTCCGGCTCGTCGATCTGTGCGACGAGGGCGGCTGGGGCCATGTGCGCACGGTCGAGCATTACTTCACGCAATATGGCGGCTATTCGCCCAACCCGCTGCTGTTCCTGACCGCCGCCGCCGCGCGCACCCGGCGCGCGCGGCTCATCACCGGCGCCGTTCTGCCGGTATTCAACCATCCGCTCAAGCTCGCGGGCGAGATCGGCATGCTCGATGCGATCTCGAACGGCCGGCTCGAAGTCGGCTTCGCTCGCGCCTTCCTGCCGCATGAATTTGCCCGCTTCGGCGTCTCGGTCCATGACAGCCGCGCGCGCTTCACCGAAGGGATGGAGCAGGTGCGCCGCCTCCTCGAAGAGGAGAACGTCACCTGCGAGGGCTCGTTCCATTCCTTCCGCAACGTGACATCGCTGCCGCGTCCGACGCAGCGTCCGCGTCCACCCTTCTGGGTGGCGGCAATCACAACCCCGCAAAGCTTCATCGACACCGGCAAGGCCGGCCATGCGATCATGGCGATCCCCTTGGCGGGCGGCGCGATGAAGGAGCTGATCGGGCTCTATCGCAAGGCGTGGCGCGAGGCCGGGCATCCCGGCAACGGCCGCGTCATGCTCGCCTTTCACATGTTCTGCCATGAGCGCCGCGACACCGCGTGGCAGATCGCGCGCGATCCCTTGCACGGCTATCTGCACTCGCTGGTCGATGCAGCCTCGGATTGGGCAGGGATGCAGTCCAAGGACTACCCGGGCTACGACAAGATGATCGATGCCTTGAGCCGCGAGACCATCGACAGCCAGGTGAACAGCGGCAGCGCCTGGATCGGCACGCCCGACGACATTGCTCGGCAGATCGAGGCCTTCATCGAGCGAGTCGGCGGATTCGAGAGCGCCTCGCTACAGGTGAACTTCAACACCCTTCCCTATGCGGAAGCCGAGCGCTCGGCGCGACTTTTTGCCGCGCGGGTGATGCCGCGCTTTGCCGCCGCATAGAATCGCCCATATCAGAGCCGCTAAGAAATTGGTAACCACGACGATTCTAGTTTCCGGCGCTCATCGCAACACGCGAAGGACATGAGGGGATGGCCTCCAACGGCTCATCGACCGCGCGGCAGCTGCCGCGGGACTATCTCGATCTCGAAGATCTCATCCGCATCCGCGGATCGGCCGATGAGGTCGACGCGTTCTATGGCGCATCGCTCGACGCGTTGAGCCCGGCGCTGTTCGCCGCGCTGACCGAAAGACCGAGCGCGGCTTAGCCTGCCCCGCGCCGCCCTCGGCGCGATCTTTCTCTCTCGCGATCTCGTCACGGCGCTCCAGGTCTGCATGCTATGCTCGTGCGCGCATGCGGCGGGGCCTTGCCTTCATCTTGGGGATCGTGCTGGCGGCCGGGTGGACGACGAACCCGGCTCGAGCGGCGCGGATGCGGCCGCCCGACGAGCTCGCGATCGGCATCACGCAATTTGCCTCGACGCTCAATCCGCTGATCGATCCGATGGTCGCCAAGGTCTATGTTCTGGGCATGGCGCGTCGGCCGCTGACGACCTATGACGCGCAATGGAAGCTTGTCTGCATGCTCTGCGTCACGCTGCCGAGCTTCGAGAACGGGCTGGCCGAAAAAGTCGATCTCGGCGGCGGGAAGACCGGGGTCAAGCTCACTTTCCAGCTTCAGCCCGACGCGCGTTGGGGCGACGGGGTGCCGGTCACCACCGAGGATGTACGCTTCAGCTATGAGGTCGGGCGAAACCCGCAGACCGGCGTCGCCGACACCGAGCTCTACCGCCGCATCGTCAAGCTCGAGGTGAAGGATGCCAAGACCTTCACCGTGACGCTCGACCGGCTTACCTTCGACTATGCCGCCCTCAATGATTTCGAGATCCTGCCGGCCCATTTGGAGCGCAAGGCCTTCGCCGATCCGGCGCAGTACCGCTTCCGCACGCTTTATGATTCCGACCCCACCAATCCGGGCCTCTATATGGGGCCCTACCGCATCACGGAAGTCGCGCCGGGCTCGCATATCGTGCTCGAGCGCAATCCCTATTGGTGGGGCCGAAAGCCCTATTTCCGCCGCATCAGCGTCTGGACGGTCGAGAACACGGCGGCGCTCGAGGCCAATCTCATCGCCGGCGGGATCGACATGGTGGCGGGCGAGCTGGGCTTTTCGCTCGACGAGGCGCTGGGCTTCGAGAAGCGCCACGGCCGGGACTTCGCGATCAGCTACAAGCCCGGGCTTGTCTTCGAGCATATCGATCTGAACCTCGACAATCCCATTCTCGCCGACAAGCGCGTGCGCCGGGCACTGCTTTACGGCATCGACCGCAAGGCGATTTCGGAGACGATCTTCGACGGGCGCGATCCGGTCGCCGACAGCTTCATGCCGCCGCTCGATCCCGCCTATTCGCCGGATGTGCCGCGCTACCCCTACGATCCGTCGAAGGCACGCACGCTTCTCGACGCAGCCGGCTGGCATCAGAACGGCGACGGTATTCGCCGCAACAAGGATGGCGCGCCCTTGGCGCTCGAGCTTGCAACCACCTCCGGCAACCGCACGCGCGAGATGATCGAGCAGGTGTTGCAGGCGCAATGGCGGCGGATCGGCATTGCCGTGCGCTTGAAGAATCAACCGGCACGAACCCTCCTTGGCGGCACGGTCAACCATCGCAACTTCACCATGGCGATGTTCGCCTGGGTGTCGGCACCCGAGAACGTGCCGCGCGCCGAGATCTACTCCGACCAGGTGCCGAGCGCGGAGAACGGGTGGAGCGGCGAGAATTTCGACGGTTTCCGCAACGCCGAATCCGACCGGCTGGTCGATGCGATCGAGGTCGAGCTCGACCGCGCCAAGCGCCAAGTGTTGTGGCAAAAGCTCCAGGCGCTTTATGCCGAGGAGCTGCCGGCGCTGCCGCTTTATTTCCGCGCCCAGGCTTATGTCTTGCCGAGATGGCTCGAGGGGGTGACGCCGACGGGGCACGAATATCCCTCGACCTTGTGGGTCGAGACCTGGCACCGTGCCGCGGAGCGCGCTGCGCGATGAGGTCCTCGGGATCGCCCCCCTCCCAACCCTCCCCCTCGAGGGGGGAAGGAAGAGAACCGCACAAGCGGTTCGAGCGAGGGGGTGAATGACCCGCTTCATCCTCATCCGGCTCCTCCAAGCCGCAGCCGTGCTCGCGGTGATGTCGTTTGTCGTCTACACGCTGATCGGGCTGATGCCCGGCGATCCGATCGATCTGATGATCTCGTCGAACCCGCATTTGACCGCGGCGGACGCGGCCCGCCTCAAAGCGCTCTACGGCCTCGACCGGCCGCTGATCGAGCGCTATTTCGCCTGGGCGCAGGCCGCGCTCACCGGCGATTTTGGCTATTCGCGGCTTTACCTGCGGCCGACACTCGAGGTGCTGCTGCCGCGGCTCGGCAACACCGCCGTGCTGATGGCCGCCAGTCTGGTTTGCGCCTATGGGCTCGCCTTGCCGTTGGGCATCGCCGCCGCGCGCAAGCCCGGCTCGATGCTCGACGGCGCGGTCAATCTCCTCTGCTTTGCCGGCATCTCTGTGCCCTCCTTCTGGCTCGCGCTGATGCTGATCCTCGTCTTCGCCGCGAGCCTTGGACTTTTCCCCGCCGGCGGCATCGCGACCATCGGCGATGGCGGGTTTGCCGACCGGCTGCACCACCTCGTTTTACCGGTCGCGACCCTGACCCTCGCCAGCATGGGCGCGCATCTGCGCTATGTGCGGGCATCGATGATCGAGACCTTGCGGCAGGATTTCATCCGCACCGCCCGCGCCAAGGGCGCGAGCGAGACGCGCGTGCTGACGGGCCATGCGCTGCGCAACGCGCTGGTGCCGGTCGTCACGGTCCTCGCCTTGAGCTTCGGTTCGCTGTTCTCGGGCGCGCTCGTCACCGAGACGATGTTCGCCTATCCCGGGATGGGCAAGCTCATCTACGACGCGATCCTCGGCAATGATTTCAACCTCGCGCTGGCGGGGCTGCTGCTCGCGACCGCGATGGTGCTCTTCGCCAACATCGCGGCCGACATCGCCTATACGGCGATCGATCCGCGGATCGCGTTGCGATGAGGCGCTGGCGCGAAGCGCTCGACGAGAAGCGCGTCGTCCTCAGCGGCGGCTTTCTTCTCTTGCTCGCCTGCGCCTGCTTTGCCGCGCCGCTGCTGGCGCGGGTGATGGGCATCGATCCCGGCAATGTCGATCTCTATCACCGCCTTGCCGGGCCCTCTCTCGCTCATCCGCTCGGCACCGACGAGATCGGCCGCGATCTCCTGCTGCGGCTGTTGGAAGGCGGGCGCATCTCGCTCCTGGTCGGCATCGTCGCCGCGATCGCCGCCGCCGGCTTCGGCACGATGATCGGGCTGCTTGCCGGCTATCGCGGCGGAAGGCTCGACGCCGCGCTGATGCGCCTGACCGACGGCATCATCGCGCTACCGCTCCTGCCGCTGCTCGTCGTCCTCGCCGCGCTCGATTTGAAAAAGCTGGGCGTGCCGGCGAGCCTTGCCGATTCCGACGCCATCAGCCTCTACCGTATCATCATCCTCGTGGCGCTGGTCGGCTGGACCACGGTGGCGCGGTTGGTGCGCGGCACCACCCTCGCCTTGAAAGCCCGCGACTTCGTGCGCGCGGCGGTGGCGCTGGGCGCGCGGCCGAGCCGGGTGATGCTGGTTCACATCCTGCCCAACCTCGCCTCGCCGATCATCGTCGCGACCAGTCTCGCCGTCGGCGAGATCATCCTCCTCGAATCCGTCCTGAGCTTTTTGGGGCTCGGCGTTGCCCCGCCGATCGCGAGCTGGGGCAATATGCTGACCGGGGCGCAGGAGACCATCGCGCTGGCGCCGCAATTGGCGCTCTATCCCGGGCTCCTGATCTTCCTCACCGTGATCGCCTGCAATTTCCTCGGCGACGGGCTGCAGGACGCGCTCGATCCGAGAGCGGAGCGGCGCCCGGCATAACATGCCCGCAATTTGACCCTGGCGGGGCGCGGGCCGATAGTGGCGCGGGTCCACCCAATCCATCGCAAGGCGCAACGCATGCAACGCGGCAATTCCCTCGCAAGCCT
>Ga0070679_100000420_pt1 | contig 36037 bp, 23 predicted proteins | sample KBSC63BmetaG_FD_65652 | JGI IMG/M metagenome (GOLD analysis project Ga0070679, IMG submission 65652) | Corn rhizosphere microbial communities from Kellogg Biological Station, Michigan, USA - KBS C6-3B metaG | ecosystem: Host-associated > Plants > Roots > Rhizosphere | place: USA: Michigan... | reverse complement strand
CTCGTCGCGCGGCGGTCGTACGCCAGCCACCGGCAGCCCGTCGAGTCGGAAAAGATGTGCGTTCCGTCGGCGGCGTGAACGACTTCGGCGGACCGTCTCCGGTCGCTCGCGTCGAAACGCTCTCCGCCGGAAGCAGCCTCGAGCGCGGCGGCGAGATGCTCCGGATCAGGTGGAATCGTGAACCACGGGATGCCACGATGCGCGGCAATCTCGCCGATGTCGCGCGCACGGCTCTCGGCGCCGAAGATCACCGTTGGAACACGAACCTTGTTCGCCGCCGCGAAGAAGAGGTCCGACCTGGCCTCGTCGAGCGATACGTCGACCAGGACCATCGCAGCGGGTCGAACCCGGCGCAGCGCGTCGACATGGTGCTCACCGGGCCGAACGAACGCCGGTTTTCGCCCGGTCAGCTCCACGAGCATGCCGACGAGCGCCGCGATGATGGGATCGCGACCGAAGATCAGGACGGAGCCAACCAGACGTGTGGCCATGTTGTGATCTAGGTCAACTCATGTGCCGCGGCGAAAACCGCGGCGCGAAGGTCGCGGCGAATTTGTGACGCAGCACTTTGACCGGTGTCCGTCCGCGGGCGATATTGCCGCCAGGCGACTCCGCGCCCGAACGTTTCTCACATTGGATTTGGCGCGTCATGGTGGCTTTCGACTCTCGGCGAACTCCCGATCCGTCTCAGTTGCTGCACCCGGAAACGGTCGACGCTCTTCGGACCGCGCTTGCGGCGCAGCGCGCCGCTCGGGGAGATGCGACCCCCGAGCTCTCGGAGGCGATTCGCGCGGCGGCTGACGAGGCGCGCACACGCGAGCTTCCGCCGGAAGCGCTGCTCATCCAGTTGAAGCAACTCGCCGACGACGTGGGCCTGTCCCCCGACGACCCGGAGGCCGCGAAGCCGCGACGCATCCGCGAGTGGATGGTCGGCGCACTGCTGCGAGCCTACTGGGCCAGTCACGAAAATCCGGAATCCGCCGAACCGGCGTGATCGTTGGCCGATAGCTTCGCGTCAAAGCTCGGTCGACTCGGTTCGGAGTCGCTCGTCTATGGCCTGAGCTCCATCGTCGGCCGCCTGCTCAGCTTTCTGCTCCAGCCCTACTACGCTCACCAGTTCGCGCCAGCTCAGAACGGCGTGCAGAGCGTCGTGTACTCCTACGTGCCGATCATCTCGATCGCGTTCTATCTCGGGATGGACGTCGCGTACATGCGCAACGCCTCGAATCTGTCCGAGAGCAGTGTGGAAGAACGACAGCGCGTGTTCACCGCGCCCATGGCCGCCGTCGCCGGGCTCGGCGGCGTCGCGTTGGTCGTGGCACTGCTGTTCGCACCGTGGCTGGCGCCGCTCATGAAGCTCGATGCCACGTCGTTTCGCTACATGCTCGGCATCGTGTACACCGACGCGCTGCTCGCCGTGCCGTATGCCTATCTGCGGATGTCGGGCAGAGCCACGCGCTACGCCGTACTGCGGTTGCTATTCGTCGCGATCAGCATCGCATTGAACATTGTGTTGATCGGCCGGCTGCACTGGGGCGTCCGCGCGATCTTCTTCGCGAACGTCGTCGCCAATCTGACGGTGCTGGTGCTGCTCCTCGGCGAGATCGTGCGTCAGTTTCGTCCAGCGCAGCTCGCGCATGCATCGTGGCGTTCCCTCTGGAAGTACGCGCTGCCGATCATGCCGGCGATGCTCGCGGTGATGCTCGTCGAGAATGGCGATCGCATCGTGCTCAACTATCTGCCCGAGCCGACGGCGCAGCACATCTATGGAATGTCCGCGAAGGACGTGGTCGGCATCTACAGCTTCAACTACAAGCTCGGCGTCGTGATGCTCCTCGTCGTGCAGATGTTCCGCATGGCATGGACGCCGTTCGCGCTTCAGCACGCGCGCGATCCACGAGCACCACAACTCTTCTCGCGCGTGCTGACCGCGCTCACGCTTGCCTGCTCGGCCGTGTTTCTCGCCGTGTCGCTCTGGCTGCCCGAGCTCACGAGAATTCCCGCGGTGTATCACTACGTGAAGCCGGCATACTGGACGGGACTCGCGATCGTGCCCGTCATTCTGCTCGGATACGTCTTCAGCGGGATCTACACGGTCGTGACCACGGGCCTCTACATCGAGCGGCAGACGGGAGTCCTGCCCTGGATCTCGGGTGCTGGCGCCCTGTTGAATATCGCGATGTGCATCGTCGCGGCGCGCTCGCTCGGCATGGTGGCCGTGGCGTGGGCGACGCCGGCCGCGTATGCGCTCATGGCGGCCCTGGGAACGTGGCGATCCCAGCGCGTGTTCGCCGTTCCGTTCGAGTGGCTGCGTCTCGCGCGCGTTGGCGTGATCGTCGGAGCGATCTATGCGCTGGACTACACGCTCTCGCCGCAGATGTCGATCGGAGTCGGAATGCTGTTCAAAGTATTCTTACTGGCGGCCTTTCCCATCGCGCTGTTCGCGACGCGCTTCTTCCGTCACGGTGAGCTGCGGGCAATGCGGGCGCTGGCGCTGCGGTTGCGCCCTTCCGTCCTGTAGTCGTTCCGACTGACCGACGCGCGACATCGAAATGTTTACCGATTCAATACGACTCGTTCGTGTCCGCTCACGCGGCGAAGGTGCGTATCCATGAACGGCATTTCGGATTTCTGACTCAGGCGCCTCTTCCCCTACCAGGCGGCTACCGTGATCTGCAGTTCCGTTCAGCCCGACGATGAACGTCGGGCTTCAGGCGTTTCCGTACACGCCGATCTTCCTCGCCGCATTCTTACACGACATCGAAAAAAAGCTGTTGCGCTGCGTCGCGCAGCGATTAACAATTCACCTGCAAACTATTTCGAGACACGGCTCGATGGTGAGACGTGCGCACCGAGCGTCAGCGCCCCGCTGACTCGGTATGACAGTCGGGTTCGAGGCGACGTTTCGTCCATGACCGCCGCAGCAGAACCGAAGTCGACGCCGCGCGAACGGCAGGCGTCGCACGGCGATCAGTCGTGCATCACGGAGTTGCTCGCTGAACTGCGCGCGGGCCGGCGTGAAGCATTCGACCAGATCCTTCCGCTCGTCTACCACGAGCTGCGTCGCGCCGCGCGTCGCGAGCTCGCGGCGCGGCCGAGCGACACGCTCTCCACCACGGCGCTCGTTCACGAGCTCTATCTCAAGTTCTCTCATGCGCGACGCGCGGACTGGCAGAATCGCGCGCACTTCCTGAGCGTCGCCGCCGTCGCCATGCGACACATCCTCGTCGATCGGGCGCGCCGCCGCCTGGCCGAGAAGCGTGGCGGGGTACATCGGACCGTCACGCTCGACGACGCGCTCGTCGCCATCGACAACAACGCCGAGTCGCTGCTCGAGCTCCACGAAGCGCTCGATCATCTCGCGACGCTCGATCAGCGCCTCGCGCGCGTCGTCGAATGCCGCTTCTTCGGCGGCATGACGGAACAGGAGACGGCCGAAGCGCTCGGCATCACCGAGCGCACCGTGCGCCGCGACTGGGTCAAGGCACGCGCGCTCCTCATCCACTTTCTCGGCGCCGAGGATCCGCGGCGCGACGCGATCGCCGCGGTCGGATCGCATCGGGGATGACGCACCGCTCGATCTCTCGCGAGCGGTGGGCCAAGCTGGAACATCTCGTCGACGCGGCGCTGGAGCTCGAGCCGGACGAGCGTTCGGACTTCGCCAATGCCGCGTGCTCGGGCGATCCCGCACTCCGCGACGAGCTGAAGTCGCTGCTCGCCGCATGCGAGCAATCCGACGACGTGTTGTCGTCGCCCGCGGCCATCGCGTACGCACCGCTGCTCAATGAACCCGACGACATGCTCCCCGAGCGTCTCGGAGCATACCGTCTCATTCGAGAAGTCGGTCGCGGCGGCATGGCTACCGTCTATCTCGCCGACGACTCCAAGCATGCGCGGCAGGTCGCGATCAAAGTCATGCATTCGCGCATCGCGCGGCTGATCGGGCCCGACCGATTCCTGCGCGAGATCGAGATTGCGGCGGGCCTGTCGCATCCGCACATCCTTCCGCTGCACGACTCGGGCGAGACGCGCCTCGAGAACGCGGACCGTGACGCGGATCCGATTCTCTTCTTCGTTTCACCGTTCGTTGCGGGTGAGACGCTGCGCAATCTGCTCGAGCGCGAAAAGCGACTCTCCGCCGACGACACCGTGCGACTCGGTCGCGAGATCGCGCTCGCGCTCGACTACGCGCATCGCCAGGGCGTCGTCCACCTCGACATCAAGCCGGGCAACATCCTGCTGCAGGACGGCCACGCGGTCGTCGCCGACTTCGGCATCGCGCGGGCCATGTCGAGCATCGGCAGCGCATTCGTCGGCGATACCTTGCTCACCGAGCAGGGCCCGCTCATGGGCACCCCGTCCTACATGAGTCCCGAGCAGGCGCGCGGCGACAGCGACATCGACGGCCGGAGCGACATCTTCTCGCTCGGCTGCGTCCTCTACGAGATGGTCACGGGAGAACGCCCGCACTCGACCGATACGAGTTTGCTCAACGAGCGCGTGCCGCGGGCGCTGGCGAACGTCATTCGCCGGGCCATGGCGCCCGGCCGCGCGGATCGATTCGCCTGTGCCGGCGATCTTGCACGTTCGCTCAGCGAGAGCATCGCGCCCGCGGTCGATCCCATCACGCGCGTGAGTCGCACGACGATCGGGGTGTTGATCGGAGTGGCGCTCGTGCTCGTCGGTTGGTTGGCGTCCGCGGCCGCGCGTCGTGGGGCCGCCGCGGATGTCGCGGCTCCCGCGATCGTTCCCGCGAAGTCGATCGCCGTGCTGCCGTTCATGAACATGGCGGACAAGGACGAGGAGTATTTCTCCGACGGCCTCACGGGCGATCTGATCGATCTGCTTCAGAAGAGCACGGATCTGCGCGTCACGGCACGAGGGTCGGCGTTTCGCTTTCACGAACCCGACATCGACATCAAAGACGTCGCGCATCAACTGGGTGTCGCATACCTGCTCCGCGGCCACGTGAAGAAGACGGACAAGCAGATTCGGGTGATCACCGAGCTCGATCGGGCGTCCGACGGCGCCGTCGTCTGGCGCGAGACGTACAATGGAACGCTCGACGGCATCTTCGCGCTGCAGGACGAGATCGCCGAGAAGACGGTGAATGAGCTCAAGACCACCCTGCTTGCCGACGCACTCATGGCTGGCACCAAGACGCGCAACGCGGAGTCGTACAACCTCGTGCTGCGCGGGCGGTACTTCATGGCGCAGCCCAGGCAAGAGAACCTCGCGAATGCTGTCGCATACTTCGAGGAAGCGCTGCGGAGCGATTCCACCAATGCATCCGCATATGCGGGGCTCGCGCGCGCTTACCGCGTGCAGGCCGGCGAGGGCTGGCGTCCGGTAGCCGAAGGCTATCGGCTCTCCCGAGAGGCAGCGAAGACGGCCATCGCGCTCGATCCACAGCTCGCGGAAGGATACGAGGCGCTGGCCTACGTGCAGAGCGCATACGATTGGGACTGGGATGCCGCCGAAGCGAGCTATCGCCGCGCGCTCGAGCTCGAGCCGGGCAATGCCGAGGTGCTTCGCTCCGCCGCGTTGCTCATGGCAAAGCTTGGGCGACTGGACGAAGCGATCGTCGGTCTGCGCAAGGCAGTCGATCGAGATCCGCTCGTCAACACGTATTCGGCGCTCAGCTACGTGCTCGGCGCCGCCGGACGCTGGGACGAAGCCGAGGGCGCGGCGCGGACGGCCCTCGCGCTCGGGCCCAGTACGGTCCTTCGGCATTTCAATCTCGCGCGCGCGCTCTTGTTTCAGGGCAAGCAGATCGCCGCACTCAACGAAGTCGAGCTCGAGAAAGGCGAGTCGTGGCGACTGATGGGGCGCGCCGTCGTGAACTACGCGCTCGGCAACATGGAAGAGAGCAACAAGGCGCTCGACGAGTACAAGTCGCGCTTCTCGAGTCATGTGGCGGCGCAGATCGCGGATGTCTACGCATACCGCCAGGAGATCGACTCGGCGTTCGTCTGGTTGGATCGCGCCTATGAAGAGCACGACCCGGGCATCGCCGACATCCAGAACGACCCGTGGCTGCAGAGCCTGCGACGCGACTCGCGCTACATGCGGCTTCTCCAGAAGATGCGGCTGGCGCGCTGACTGTCCGCTTTGGGTGTGACCGACCGTATTGAGGGAGACGCGGCCACGCGTCGCATCTCCTTCGGGTGGTCATCGTGGTTCTCTTCACACAACTCGTCATTCGGCTGCTTGCCTTTGTCGGGGGAGCATCGTTCCGCAGCTCGCGCGACGACGACGCCGCGAGCGTCGTCACGGCCCGCGCCGCACTCATCGCCGCCAGCGCCGAGCCGGGCAGCGAGCACATGAGAGTCTTCTGATCATGCCCGGCGATCACCTCGCGGCATCGAACCAGAACGCGCGTTTCGTCGACCGCATGCACGCCGCGCCCGCGCTCCTTCCGCAGTTGCGCAGATTGGCCGGGGCGAGCGATCTGCTGGTCATCGGCCTCGCCCGCGGCGGCGTTCCCATCGCGCGCGGCATCGCCGACGCCCTGCACGCACCGCTGGATGTACTCGTCCCGCGCAAGATCGGCGTGCCCGGCATCGAGGACGTTCCGCTCGGCGTCGTCATCGACGATAGTGATCACGTCGAGACTGGCGCCGTTGCGTCATACATCGGCATCGCGGATGACACGATCGCTCGGCTACACGAGCGGCATCGCGCAGAGATCGACCGGCGCATTCGATCGTATCGCGATGGACGCCCCGTTGCCGACGCGCGCAACGCGACCGTCGTTCTCGTCGACGACGGACTGTCGAGCGGCCTCACCATGCGTGCGGCCGCACGTCTCCTTCGAGCACAACGCCCGCGTCGTATCATCGCGGTCGTTCCAGTCGCTACACGGTCAGGCGTCGCAGCGGTGCGCCGTGACGTCGATGAGCTGGTGGTACTCCACATCGGAGACGACCTCGCACCGATCGCGTCGCACTACGAGCGATTCGCGCCGCTGACTGATGTCGACGTCATGCGGCTCCTCGGTCGTTCAGTCATCGGACGACCATCGCTCTTCGCGGGCGATCCTCGCTTTCGTCTCGGCGAGCTGGGCACGAGCGGCGCGGATGCAAGCATCGAGCGGCGCATCGAGATCCCCGTCGGCACCTCCGTGCTCGCGGGCGATCTCGGCATGCCGCGCGAGGAACCGGGCGCGCTCGGCGACGAGCCGCGTGCGCTCGTGATTCTTGCGCACGATCTCGGCGGGAGCCGGAAGCGCTATCACACGCGATACCTTGCGGGCCGATTGCGGCTCGCCGGTCATGCAACGCTCCGGCTCGATCTCTTCACGCGGCGCGAGCAGCAGCGTCGCCACGACACGGATGCGCCGCTCGACGCGAATCAGCTTGCCGCGCGGCTTTCATCGGTCTGCGCATGGGCCCAGCTCCGCGGCATCGGCGGGGCGTCGCGCATCGTGGTGCTCGGCGCGGATCGAGCGGCGGCAGCGGCGCTGCGCAGCGCATCGGATCCTCGTACGCCGATCGCCGGCGTCATTGTGCTGGGCGCGCGCATCGATACGCCCTCGAGTGTGCTCGCGAACGTCGACGTGCCATCACTGATCATCGCCGGCGGCCTGCATCGCGGCGGGATCGAGTCCGCTCGGGCCGCCATCAGGACGTTCGCCGGTCCAGCGCGCCTCGTTCGAGTCGCGCGTGCGGCCAATTATTTCGTCGAAGCCGGTGCGCTTGGTGCCGTCGGCGAGCACGCGGCCAGTTGGGTCGACGCGCTGGTCGCGCGGCGGCGATCGCTCGTGGGCTTCACGCGACAATACCGTCGGTTGCTGCTCCGTCGCGCGTGAAGCTGCGGCGTGAGCGTGAACGGCGAGCTCGTCATGAGCTCGCCGTTCACGTTGCATCCCTTCGCGTACACGGTTCAGCAGCGCACGCGCGGATTCCACAGCGCGAAGGTGCCGGATGGATTCGACCGATGCGTCCATACATGAAGCCCCCACACCCCGAACACTTCGTTCGGTGAGAAGCGCTGTCCGAACAGCACGGGCGCCGGCGCCGTTTCCGGCACCGCGGTGAATGGCACGATGAACTCGACGCCCACGAGGCTCGATTCGCCGTCAGTGCCAGGCTCGTAGATGAGGGCTTCGGGGTGAAGCGCATCGAGCTTCGCGTCGAGCAGATCGGTCTTCGCGTAGTGAATGCCCATCGCGCCCTGATCCCCGTTCGACATGCAGTCGGTGATTGCCGTGCCGTAGCCCGACTGTTTGGCGATCGCGAGGCTCGTGAACGGGTCGAGCGCGGCACGCAGCGCCTGCACGTCGTCCGGGAGCGTCGGCGATGTCGAATCCTTCGAGCAGGCGACCGCCGCGACCACCGAGAACGCCGCGGTGAGGGTGAGATACATCCAGGCTCGCTTCATGTGTTGTTCCATCGCAATGATTGAGTGATCTCTGATGACTGACCTTGGCGCGCCGGATGCGCGAACGAGGCACATCCATGAAACGGATTCGCGCCGTCTCACCGGACGTGCGATGCGATGTCCGTTTGACCGAGAACAGTGCGTCTTGGACCTCGCGGCGCGATGCCGCGCGGTACCACCCCATTTCAAGGATGCTCATCATGCGCCGAGGATGTGCGCGAAGGTCGACACTCGTCTGGTTTCTGGCGGCCGTCCTGCCAGCCGCTGCGCACGCACAAGGCCTCGGCACGCTGACCGGCCATGTGGTCGGGCCAGGCGGCCCGCTTGTCGGAGCGTCCGTCAGCATTGCGAGCTCTCAACGCACCGCGGTGACGCGCTCAGAAGGCTCATATCAGGTGTCGTTGCCAGCCGGCCGCTACGAGGTTCGGACGCGGCTCATCGGCTTCATCGAGCGCATCGACTCGGTCACGATCACGCCTGGTGCGGTGACAACGAAGGACTTCCGCATGGAGCCGGCGGCGACGACGCTCGAGAGCGTCGCGATCATCGGCACGCGCAGTCAGGAGCGAACTGTCATCTCGGCGCCTGTCCCGATCGACGTGCTGCCGGCCGCGGACCTCGCGCAATCGGGCCGCACCGAGACCGCGCAGATGATCCAGGCCGTGGCGCCATCGCTGAACTTTCCACGCGCGACCATCGCTGACGGCACCGATCACATTCGGCCGGCAACGCTGCGCGGACTCTCGCCGGATCAGACGCTCGTATTGATCAATGGGAAGCGCCGTCATCCGAGCGCGCTCGTGAACCTGAACGGCTTCGTGGGGCGCGGCTCGCAGGCCGTCGACCTGAACGCCATTCCGGCGAGCATGATCGATCACATCGAGATTCTGCGCGACGGTGCCGCGGCGCAGTATGGCTCGGATGCCATCGCGGGCGTCATCAACATCGTGCTGAAGTCCACCGCGCCGAATACGCTCTCCTTCGAGACCGGTGAGAACGTGACGACGTACAATCGTGGTGCAAATGCGCGGAACGCATTTGCCGGACAGACCGATCCGGTGTCCGCCCACGACGGCAACGTCATGACCTCGTCACTGACCCAGGGCTGGACGTTCGGCTCCGGCGGCTTCTTCCAGCTCGATGCCGAAGTCCGCGATCGCGACGGAACGAATCGATCGCTGGCCGACCCACGGATGCAGTACTTCGCTGGCGATTCGCGGAACAACGCGTCACCTACGATGCATTTCTGGCAAGGCGACTCTTACAATCACGACACACAGCTCTTCTTCAATACGGGGCAGACGTTCGCCAACGGGCTCGAAGCCTACGCGTTCGGCGGGTATGGACGGCGGCGCGGCGCGTCCGCCGGCATGTGGCGCCGCCCGAACGACGACCGCACGGTACGCGCGATCTATCCGGACGGATTTCTGCCCTTCATCAAGTCGAACATCGGCGATGCCTCGGCGACGGCCGGCCTCAAGGGCACGGCGGCCGGATGGCAGTGGGATCTTTCCTCCGTCCTCGGACAGAACGCGTTTCGCTTTCTCATCGACAACAGTGCGAACGTCTCGCTCGGCAATGCGTCGCCCACGTCTTTCGATGCCGGCCGCCTGACGGCCGGTCAGTCGGCGACGACGCTGGATCTGTCGCGCGAAATGCACGCGATGCACGTGCCCGTGCGCATCGCACTCGGCGCGGAATATCGGGTTGATCGCTACGACATCACCGCCGGCGACTCGAGCTCGTATCGCGACGGTGGTGTGAAGGTGCTCGATGCAACCGGCCAGCCGACCACTCGGCTCGCGCCGCCAGGATCGCAGGTGTTCCCTGGCTTTCGTCCGAGCGACGCGGGTTCGCACTCGCGCAACAACGTGGCGGGTTACGTCGACCTCGAATCCGATCTCTCATCGAGGCTGCTCGTCGGCGCGGCCGGCCGCGTCGAGCACTACAGCGACTTCGGGTCGACATCGACGGGAAAGATCGACGCCCGATTCGAGTTGGTGAAAGGATTCAACGTTCGCGGCGCAATCAGCACCGGATTTCGCGCGCCGTCACTGGGCCAGGAATTCTTCTCGTCGACCGCCACGAACTTCATCGCGGGCGTTCCCTTCGACATCCGCACGTTCCCAGTGAATACGCCCGAAGCGCGAGTGCTCGGCGCGAGCGATCTCCAGCCCGAGCGATCGGTGAACGTGAGCGGCGGGGTCGCGATCGAGCCAACGCGTAACCTTGGCATGACCGCCGACTACTATCACATCGCGATCGACAATCGCATCGTGTTGTCCGACAACTTCACCGGCGATGCAGTGCAGGCGCTCTTCGCCAATGCGGGCCTGGCCGGCGTGAGCGGTGGCCGCTTCTTCTCGAACGCGATCGATACTCGCTCGAACGGCGTCGACGTCGTGCTCAATTATGGATTGACGCTCGGCAGTCTCGGAGCGCTGAAGCTGACGTCGGGCTACAATCACAACGTCGTCGCTGTGACGCACGTCGATTCCACGCCGCCGGCGTTGCGCGCGTTTCAGGAAAATCTGTTCGGGCACACCGAGCGCACACGTATCGAGCGTGGCAATCCGCGCGACAATTTCCTCGCGTCCGCCCGCTATTCGCACCGCGCGTTCGATTTCACCGCGAGAACTCAGCGTTATGGCGAGGTCACGGCATCGGCCGGGAATGCGACTGCGGCCACGGGACCGCTCGATCAGACCTTCGGCGCGAAGTGGATCACGGACGCATCGGCTTCCCTGACCCTTGGCAGGCGCTACACGCTGATGCTCGGCGCCGACAACGTCTTCGACGTGTATCCCGATCGGCAGCTCAACCCCGGGAATCCGACGACATCCAACGGCGGTACGTCGAACTTCGGCATCTTCCCCTATAACGGCATCTCGCCGTTCGGCTTCAACGGCCGGTTCATCTACACCCGACTCTCGCTCGGCCTCTAACCGGCTCGAGTGACACCGAGCGGGGTCCGGCGAACCGTCGCCGGGCCCCGTTTTGCATCGTGGCGCCGCCAACCCTTTTCGCGATCGGTGTGTCCAAGCCATAGACAGCCTATCCCCCGGACCGCCTATGTCTCCGCAGAAGCAGAATCTTCTTCCCGGCACGCTCGACATGCTGATTCTCAAGACGCTGTCGAGCGGCTCGCAGCACGGGTACGGGGTTGCGATGCACATCCGCGAGCTGTCGCGCGAGGTGCTCCAGATCGACGAGGGATCGCTCTACCCTGCGCTCCAGCGGTTGCGCCAGCGCGGCTGGCTCGCCGCCGAATGGAAGAAGACCCCCAATAACCAGCGGGCGCGGTATTACACGATCACACCGGCGGGGCGCAAACAGTTGGGCCTCGAGCAAGAGAGCTTCGCCGAGCTGTTCGCCGCAATTCAGCGCGTGATGCGATCCGTATGACCATGACCGCTCGCGAGCTGCTGGCGCGACTCATCGATCGCTTTCGTCGCGACCGACTCTCGGCCGAACTCGCCGAGGAGATGCGCCATCACCAGGCGCTGCTTGCACGCGATGCGCAGGCGGGCCGCGACGACGCGCGCCGACTCGGGAATTCCACATATTATAAAGAGGAGACGCGCGCCATGTGGAGCCTCGGTGTGATCGACGACATTGCACAGGACATCCGCTTCGCGTTGCGCGTGCTGCGTCGCGAGATCGGCTTCACCGCCGCCGTCGTCCTCACGCTCGCACTCGGTATCGGCGCGAACACCGCTGTCTTCAGCATCGTCAATGCGGTGCTGCTGCGCCCATTGCCATACGCACACCCGGAACGGCTCGTCTCGGTGTGGACCGCGGCGGCGGGCACGCCGTCCGATCGCAATCCATCGTCGCTTCCGGATTTGCTCGATTGGCAGAAGCAGTCGACCAGCTTCGAAGGCATCGCGGGATTCGCGTTCAATCGCTTTGATCTCAACGGTCCCGAAGGCGCGGATCAAGCACGCGCGATCCTCGCGACTGGAATGCTGTACGACGTGCTCGGTGCACGTACAGCCATCGGCCGCTTGCCGCGCCCCGATGAAGAACGACTTCCGGTCGTGGCGATCAGCTATCGTCTCTGGCAGCAGCGCTACGGCGGCGATACGAGCGTGATCGGCAAGCGCATTCTGATGAACCGGGACGCATACACGATCATCGGTGTGCTGCCGCCCGGCTTCCACTATCCGACGCCCGACATCGACCTCTGGTCCACGCTGTACTCGATCGTCGCGACGCCGGGCGCGCCTGGACCGAATCTCTGGCTCACGAGTCGATCGCTACATGGATACCGCGTCGTCGCGCGGCTTCGCTCGGGCGTGACGCTCGCGCAAGCGGAGCGTGAGCTGAATGCGATCGAGCATCGTCTCGCATCGGCGTATCCCGACGACGACGGTGGTACCGGCATTCACCTGCAGTCCGTGCAGGACGATGCCGTACGCGACGTGCGCAGCGGCTTGTGGACCGTCTTCGGTGCCGCCGCTCTCATCTTGCTGCTCGCGTGCGTCAACGTTGCGCATCTCCTGCTCGCGCGAATGTCGAGTCGCGCACGTGAGCTCGCCGTTCGCCGCGCTCTCGGTGCCCATCGCGGGCGAGTGCTTCGCCAACTCGCGACAGAGAGCATTCTGCTCGGTACACTGGGCGGGCTTGCCGGCGTGGGCGTCGCGTTCGGCGCGACACATGCGCTGGTACGCTTCGGCCCGAGCGACATTCCAAGACTCGAAAACGTCTCGATCGACATGCCCACGCTCATGTTCGCGATCGCCGTGTCGATCTGTGCCGGTCTGCTGTTCGGGATCGCACCGGCCGTGCTCAGTTGGGGACGCGACATGCAGGGCGCGCTCCGGGCGCAGGGCGGCGGGGCGCATAGTGGCGTGCATGGTGGCCGCACGCGAGACGCACTGACCACGCTCGAGGTCGCGTTTGCCGTCATGCTGCTCATCGGTGCTGGTCTCATGATCCGCAGCTTTGCCCGCCTCACCACACGAGATCTGGGCGTGAGCCCGACGAATACGTGGGTCGCGCAGCTCAATCTGTCTGGCGATCGATACGTCCCGAATGCGGCAAAGTCGCGTGCGCTCGACGACGTCCTGCGTGCGGTGCGTGCGTTACCCGGAGTGAAGGCGGCCGGCGCGAGCACGAGTATGCCGCCAACACGCATTCAAGAAATCGAAGGGTTGCAGATCGTCGGACAACCGGCGGCCAAACCGGGCCACGAGCCGACCGCGATCTACATCCCGGCATCGCCTGGATTCATCGAAGCGCTGCACATCGGCATTGTGAGTGGCCGCTCGTTCGACGCGCGTGACGACTCGGCGTCGGCGCCGGTGGCCCTCGTGAACCGTGAGCTCGCGCGACGCTACTTCCCCCGCGTCGATCCCGTCGGGCACCAGATCATCACCGGCGGAGAGACGCGCACGATCATCGGCGTCACCGGCGACGCCGTGTACGAAGGCCTCGAGTCCCCGGTGCGCGCGACGATCTACGTGCCGTTCGCTCAGCGTCCCTTCCCGGGAATGTGGATCGCGATCAATGGGACGTTCGATGAGCATACGCTCATCACCGCGCTCCGCGACATCTATCGACGGATCGATCCCGAGCTGCCGCTTCGCGCGCCGCAGCCGCTCGACGCGATGATCGCGGACTCGATCGTTCGCCCACGATTCCATGCATGGCTCCTCGGCTCGTTCGGTGCGCTCGCGCTGCTGCTCGCCGCCGTGGGCATCTATGGCGTGATCGCCTACGGTGTGTCGCAGCGTCGTGGCGAGATCGGCATTCGGCTCGCACTCGGCGCGCCTCCGTCGTCGGTTGTCGGAACGGTGCTTCGATCAGGAATGCTTCCCGTGGTTGCAGGACTCTCGATCGGTCTCGCCGCATCGGTCGCCGCGAGTCGGCTGATGAGCGGCCTCTTATACGGCATCGCGGCCACGGATGTGGCGACGTTCGTCGCCGTGGGAGTGGTGATCACGCTGGCCGCGCTGGCAGCCGCGTATATCCCTGCGCGCCGCGCGGCGCGCGTCGATCCGCTCAGCGCGATTCGCGCGGAGTAAACAAAAGGCTCTGCGGGAAACCCGGGGAATGATCGGTGCAAAGCGGAGCCGCGTTGAAGTGCTGCCTACCGCGCCCCGTGTGGAATCACGAAAACACGGAGCCGGCAACTCCTGAAGAACCAAACAAAAGAATCGCGATCCGTTTGTATCGATCCGGTCAAGACTGTGCATTGGGGTTTCGGAAAACGCTCAACTGGCAGAGATTCGTCTCCCTCTTCCATGTCACCCTTCCAGGAGGGCTCGATGACACAGTCGGACAATCACGGTCGGTTCGTTTGGCACGAGTTGCTTGCCAAGGACGCCGAGACCGCGAAAGCATTCTATCAGAACGTTGTTGGGTGGAGTACGAGCACGTGGGGCGAAGGCGTCGATTACACGATGTGGGTGGCGGGCGAAACTCCGGTCGGCGGTTTGATGACCGGGAATCCCGATCCCTCGCAGCCGGAGATGCCGCCGATGTGGGTCGCGTATGTCGCCGTCGACAACGTCGACGAGACGATCGAAGCGACGTTGCAGTCGGGCGGCGGAGTGATCATGCCCGCGCGCACGATGCCCGGCGTCGGACGATTCGCGGTGCTCCGCGATCCGCAGGGCGCTACGTTCGCCGTGATCACCGGGCAGGGTCAGGTCGCTCCCGAGACCGATCCGAAGCCGCTCGAGTTCTCGTGGCATGAGCTGATCACTCCGGACCATGCGTCAGCAGCAGAGTTCTATAACAAGATTTTCGGCTGGAAGAAGCAGGGCGAGTTCGACATGGGCGAGATGGGCCCGTACTACATGTTCGGGCGCGATCGCTTCACGTATGGTGGAATGATGAACATGCCCCCGGGCACGCCGGGGCCGAGCTGGTTGCATTACGTGCAGGTTGCCGACAGCGCCGACGCCGCGGCCGAGCGCGCAAAGGCCGCGGGCGGCACGATCATCAACGGGCCGATGGAGGTGCCGGGTGGCGACCGCATCGCCGCGATCCTCGATCCGCAAGGCGCGATGTTCGCCGTTCACTCCAAGGCATCGGTGGCCGCGCAGTCGTACCAACCCGGGACACCGGAGTCCGCGCGCACCTGAGCCATTCGTCTCAGGCGACGAGTTCTCTTCGCGGGCGAGACGTCGTGGTCATCGATCCGCGCACCGGTACCGCGCGGCCACTCGCCTCGATCCCGTGGCCGCCTTGCGCGAGGAGTAGCCTCTACTCCGCGCGCAACGCAGTCGCGGGGTCCGTCCACGCCGCGCGCAGAGCGGGCACGAGACAGGCGAGCAGTCCCATCGTCGCGAGCCCTACGGCGGCGAGAACCAGCACGACGGGGTCGTCTGCTCCGATCCCGTAGAGCAGTGAGCTCACCACCTTTCCGGCCTCGAGCGCGACGCCGACCCCGAGCACGATCCCGATCCCCACGACGCGCACACCTTCGCCCAGAACGAGGCCGAGGATGTCATGCGTCTGGGCGCCGAGCGCAATGCGAATACCCATCTCGCTCGTGCGCTGGCTGACACCGTACGCAACGACACTGTATACGCCGATCGCGGCGACGACGAGTGCGAGAACCCCAAAGGCGATGAACAACGACGCGCCCAACCGCCATGGGCGAAGCTGCGGAGCGATCAGCGCCGACAGCATTTCCGCGTGTACGCCGTCGGCGTACGGCAGCTGTGCGCGAAATGCGCGTTCGGCCGCGAGGCGCACGGCGCCCATCGCGTTCTCTTGAAGTCGTACGACGATCGCGAGCGGCACAGCCTTGGTCTGCGCCATCGGGCGGAAATACATCATCATCGGTTTCTCGATGATGTCGTGCACGTGTACGTCAGCGACGACACCGATCACCGTGGCGCACGGGTTCGAACGCTCGTCCAGGATGAGACACTTCCCGATCGCGGATTCACCAGGCCAGTACACGCGCGCCATCGTCTCGTTGACGATGATCACTCCGGGGGCCTTCGGCCCGTCGGAAGCAGCGAAGCTCCGGCCTTGCAGCACGCGAATGCCGCTCGCGCGGAAGAACGCCGTGTCCACCGCATTGAAGGGAGGCGTATGCTGGTCTCCGAAGCTCGGTACGGAGTCTCGGCCCGGCAGAAAAACGGAGACGAACCCTTCGCCCCACATCGGTCCGGATGACGCGAACGAGGCAAGCTCGACTCCCGGCACGCGCGCGAGCTGCGCCGCGATCGCGGGCATGACGCGCTGCATGTCGGCAGGATGCGCGAATGGACCGTCCGGGAATACGGGCTCGATCATCGCGACGCGATCGACGTCGTACCCGACCCCGATGGATTGCACGTTGTGCAGGCTGCGAAGAAACAGCCCGGCACCGACGAGCAACACGACGCACAACGCCGTCTGAACGACGAGCAATGCGGCGCGCAGCCGCGATGGCCGGTAGGCAACGTCGCGACTGCCGGCGCGCAGCGCGTCGATGAGACTTGGCCGCAATCCCTGCAGCGCGGGCGCGAGCCCACTCAGCAGGCCAACGACAAGGCTGAGCCCGAGGATGAAACCTGCGCTGTGCGCATCCACGACCGGCGTACTCCAGTGCATTCTCGGCATGAGCAGGCGACGCAACGCAATTCCCGCCCAGTAGGCGAACAATACGCCAACCAGTCCGCTGCCAAGGGACAGCGTCACGCTCTCGACCACGACCTGCTCGATCAACCGCTGCTGCGACGACCCGAGTGCGCGGCGCACGGCGATCTCGCGCTTTCGCTTCGAAGCGCGAAGGAGCAGGAGATTCACGACGTTCGCGCACGCGATGAGCAGAACGGCGAGCGCCGTCGCCGAGACGCGTTGGGCGACGATGATCTCGTTCGAGAGCTTTGTCGGACCGAGCGCGGCGATGATGGAGCCCGGCAGCAGATTCGACTTCGGATCGTACGAGTAGTACGGGATCTGAACGCTCCGAAACGCGTTCTCGGCACGGCCAATGAATGCGCGCTCCGCCGACGGATCGGACGCTCGGAATACCGTGCGAATATCTGAATTGAATGTCTCATACCAGGGCGCGTTCGAACCGCTGAAATGCCCAACGTGAGACGCGAACGGCACCCAGAGATCCACCGCCTGTAAGTCGATGCCGCGAAAGTCCGGCGGCGCAACCCCGATGATCGTGAATGGCCGGCGGTCGATGAATATCCGCTGTCCGACGACGGCGGGATTCGCGTTGAACACCGCGTGCCAGAGTCGATCGCCAATGACCGCGACGTAGCTCGGATCCTCCACGCGGCCCTCGTCCGCCGCGAAGAATCGGCCGAGATGCGGATGAACACCAAGGACGGAGAAGTAGTTTGCCGTGACTTCGCTGCGCGAGGCAGGGACCGTCGTATTGCCGATCCGGATGCCGACCGAATCGATGTTGCGCGTACCCGCGATCGCCGCGCCTGGGTTCGCGGCGACGATCGCGCGGAACTGCGGATACGGGAATCCCTCGAACGTGTACGTTCCGCCAGGCTCGTCCGGCCGATGCTCCTGGACATATAGCCGTCGCAGATCGCGCGGTGCGACGACGCCGTCGGGCATCCGCAGAAACAGCGCGTCGAGCATCGAGAACATCGCCGCGTTCACACCGAAACCAAGTGCGAGCGTGAGGACGACGGTCACCGTGAAGCCCGGCGTCAGGCGTAGCGTTCGCAGCGTGTACGCCGCGTCGTGGCGGATCCGATCCAGCCAATGGAGCGGTGACATCGCGCGAGCCTCCTCCCGGTAATAGGTCACGTTTCCGAAGCGCTGCAGCGCAATCAGCTCGGGGTCGGCCGTGCGTCCGTCCGCGGCCATTGCGTCCAGCTCCAGATGAAAGCGGATCTCGCGCGCCTGATCGCGCGCGTAGCGCTCGCCGAGGGCGAGCACGCGGAGCCGGTGAGCGATGGCGTGAAGGAGCGACATGCGAGCTGCCCGCTACTCGCTCGTCATCACGCGCGCGATGGCTGCCGCGACGCGGTCATACTCGGCCGCGCGCTGCTCGAGCTGTTTGCGGCCGGAGCGCGTGATGGTGTAATACCGTGCTTGCCGCTTGGTCGGCGTCTCCGCCCACCGGGCCGTTGCCCACCCTTTGTTCAGCAATCGCTCGAGGGCCGGATACAGCGAGCCTTGCTCGACGCGCAACACCCCGTCCGAGAGTCGCGCGATGTGTTGTGCAATTGCGTAGCCATGCAGCGCGCCCAGCGTGAGCGTGCGCAGAATGAGCATGTCCAGCGTGCCAAGGGGAAGGTCGCTGCGGCTGGCGGTCGAAGGCGGCATCCGGTATAGGTTGACGGTCTACATATGATGGCGCTCTACCTATACAGGTCGGGTGGCCGCGCGTCAATGGCGACCATGGGCGAACGTCTCGTAGTCCGGACATCCTCCCCGCGCGTAGCTTTCGACGACCATCCGCGGAGGGAAAGCGCACATGCATCTTTTTGTCTGGACTCTTGCCGCAACGCTGAGCGTGCTCGGCCGCAGCCGAGCCGCTGTCACGAACGACAGCGCACACTGCACGGATGGCGAGCGCCGAGTGGACGTCGCGGACCTCGCGACGCCGGCGCGTGCACTTCCGTTCAGAGATGGAGAGCAGCTCGAGTACTCCGTCTCGTACACGAAGGTCAGGGCTGGCTCGGGAACGATGCGCATCGTCGCGGATTCGCTTCGCGGAGCTCGCGTCTGGCGCGCGAGCCTCGCTGTCGACGGCGGCATTCCGTTCCTGAGCGTGCACGATACCAACACGAGCTGGTTCGAGCAGAGCTCCTTCACGTCGCTGCGCTTCCTGCAACAGCAGCACGAGCCGCGGCACACCGCGCTTCGCGACTTTCACATCTTTCCCGAACGGCGAGCCTTTCAGCCGATCAAGGGCCCCGAGCAGCCCAGCGTCGTCGACCCGATGGACGAAGTTTCGATCGTCTACTTCGTGCGAACGCTTGCACTCGAGCCCGGTGAATGCTTCGAGCTGCATCGCTACTTCAAGCCGGGCAGCAACCCCGTCGTGGTGCATGTGGAGCGGCGTGAGCGGATCGAGGTGCCGGCGGGAACGTACAACGCGATCGTGGTGCGGCCGGAGATCGTGACGTCGGGAATCTTCTCGGAGAACGGCCGCGCGGAGCTATGGTTGTCGGACGACGCTGCGCGTCTGGTGCTCCAGCTCAAGACGCATCTGTCGATCGGCTCGATCAACCTCTATCTGAAGCGCGCAACGAACACGGTGGCGCCGACTCCGTAGCCAGCTCGACGGTGACCGGCGTCGGCGGCGTCCAACGCGCATTGGACGAAGGTGTCATTGGTCGCGCGCTGTCCGGCGGCTATTTTCGAAGTGGTGAGCAACGGCAGGGCACGCTGATACGGCGGAGCGAGGTTCAGCCGTTCGCTGAAACTGAGCGGCCGTCGCGCCGATACTCGATGTGAGTGGCGCGTCCGCCGGCTTCGGTCGGAAGTGCATTCGACTTGAGTGCCGGCACTGGAATGGAACGATTCGTTCGCGAGTCGCATCGGATCGTTCCGCATCCGCGTTCGATTCAGATTCGCGTGGCCACACGCGCCGATGATGTGGATAACGTCACGATTCGCAGGCGAACGTGACACGATCACGTACTTGATGATTGAAAGGCGTGCATCGATATATGCGTCTGAGGAAGCAAGTATCGTGACGACTGCCGCCGACTCTGGAGGTCAGGCGTGATGGGCACAGAGGGATCGCTCCGACATCTCGCGTTCTTCGAGGAGCTCGGAGAAATGGATGAGACGAATCCGACCTGGTACTCAGTGAGCGCCGGGTTGGTGGTGATGCGTTTGATCGATGCATGGATCGCCGAGGGTTCGGCGTCCGTGTCCACCGATCGTTGGACCGTCGAGGAAGTGCGGGCGGCCGTGGCGGCCATTCCGGAGACGCTGCCGCATCGCAGGATTCTCACGGCAATCGTCGACTGCATCGATGGCGCGCGGGTGGTTGACGTGCACCTCGTCAGCCCGCGGTTGATGGCGTATGGCCATGTCCTGGAGTACGAGTCTCGGTGGTCGCTTGCGGCCGACGTGTATCGCACGCTGGTGGCCTACGCGCATCCGATCGACGATGCAGATCTCGTCGTCTCGGCGCACATCCAGCTCGCGTTCTGTTTGCGGATGGTGGGCGATCTCGATGCGTCGGCGGCGTCGTATGCGGATGCATCGCGTGTCGCCAGCGTGGCCGGCGACATGATCGGCGTGCTGCGGGCACGGCTCGGCGACGCGAAGGTGTCGATCGCGCGCGGCAACATGCCGCGTGCCGAGTCGATTCTCGAAGAGACCATCGCGGCAGCGGGAGAGCATTCGCTGCGAGACGTGCATTCGCATGCGTTGCACGAACGCGCGCATGTGGCCGGTCTTCGCGGCGAGTACGAGCGCTCGATCCAGTTCGCGTACAAGGCGCTCGATCTCGCACCGAGCCAGCGTCAGAAGGATCGTATTCTGGGCGATATCGCGGCGAGCTTCATGTATCTCGGGCTCGACGATGTGGCGCGGGATGCGTACCTGGTGCTCGCGGCGACGGCTCAGGAGCAGTACGTGCGCTGGATGTCCGAGCTCAACCTGTTGGAGATCGCGGCGAAGCAGGGATCGGAGCTACAGTTCGATCGCTACCGTCGCGACCTCGAGCATCACGATTTCACGCCGCAGCTCCGCGTGATCTATCTGATTCACGTGGGCCGGGGGTATCACACGCTTGGCGATTCCACGACCGGCATCGCGTATCTGGAGCGTGCGGTCGAGATTGCGGAGCAGTTCCGTCTCAATCAACTGTTGTTCGAAGCCGAGCAGGCGCTTGGCGAGGCGCGTCGTCGGGCGGCGGTCGCGCGGAGGACGTCGACGCTGGATACCGAGCCGGTGCGCGAGGTGATCGGCGTCATCAGAGAACTGAAAGAGTTGGCGGGAGTTGGGTGAGATCCGAAAAGCACACGAGCCGCTGGTGGCAGCCAGCGGCTCGTGCGAAAGGATTCAGGACGGCGAGGGCGGCTTAGCAGCGGCCGGCGCCACCCATGTAACCGCTACGGCAAGTCGAGCTGGAGTCACCGGAAATCGGATCATCATGACGCGGGGCGGTGGACATATCACTGCACGCGGCAAGCACAAAGGAGGAAATCGCGAGCGCAAGGAGAACCAGCGGGCGGCGGGTCATATCGGCAATACTCCTGCGAGTTGTGTGAGTCGTTTTCTTGGCGGGAAACTGCTCCGCAAAGAGTAGGGTCGCGGGCGACGGCGTAAACACGCATTTTGTGACACGATTTTGCGTTTTTATGTCACGACTGCCCGATATTCCCACCTGTGGACGTCGTCGCGTTTCTCCCGCGCCAGCTCCTCTCCCACCTGAGAGTCGTTCTTCGCTCGGAGCATTCGCTCACGTCAGTGTCGAGCTGGGCCGAGCTGCGTGCAGTCGTTCAGGGGCAGATCGTCGACGTCGTCGTCGCTGACCCGGGAGCGGCCGGCACGGTGCAGGTGGAAGCGCTCGAAGACATCAGACGCCACTATCCCTCGCTTCCCGTCGTCCTCTACACGTCGCTTGCGCCGACGAGCATCAAGGCAATCGTACGCCTGGCGCGCTCTGGCATCGAGCACGTGGTGTTGGCCCGATTCGACGACGCACCGCAGCGGTTCCTCAGTCTGCTCCAGAGCGTGCCGGTGCATGCGTTGGGCGAAGCGATGCTCCAGGAGCTTTCGGGTCCGCTCTCGGCGCTGCCGGTGACGGTGGTTCGCGCGATCGATCAGCTCTTTCGATCGCCGGATCGATTCCGGAGCGCTTCGGACCTGGCAGCGGCGGCCGGAATGAATCTCCGGACGCTCTATCGAAATCTCGAGCCAGCCGGGATCTTCTCGGCTCGAGCGTTGGTGGTCTCTGCTCGGTTGTTGCGAGCGTACGCGATGTTGAAGGATCCGGGACGGTCGATCAAGGACGTGGCGGCCAAGGCAGGCTACCATTCTCCGTGGCAACTTTCGCAGCAGATGCGCGAGCTCACGGGGCGAACGACCGACCAGGTACGGCGGGACGTTACGGGAGACGCGCTCGTCCTCCTGCTCGCCGAGCAGGTGCGACGCAGGAGGCGAAAGTCATGAGTTTGAAGATCGTCCACGGTTCGCCCGGGACAGAAGGATCACGGGCAACGAGCCCACAGGCGAAGGATGTGATGGCATACGGCAAACAGGTGCGGGTCCTCGTCGTGGACGACGAGCCGTCGATCTGTAAGGCGTTGTCCATCGCGCTCACGCGCGCGGGCTACGAGCCTGTGACAGCGCAGAGCGGCGAGTCCGCGCTGGCGATCGTCCGCACGGAACACGTCGACGTGATGCTGATCGACCTCCGCATTCCCGACATGCGCGGCGACGTCATCTTCGAGGTCGCGTCAGGGCATCAAGCGCATCTGCGCTATCAGACATTGTTCATGACCGGTGACATCACCGAGCGCGCGCACAAGCTCATCGCCAACTGCAAGTGCCACTTCCTGCGAAAGCCGTTCGATCTCCGCGACATGACGGATGCGGTCGCGGCACTGGCGCCGCGCGTCCACGACCAGACGGCGTAGCGCTGGCGACGGGCGGCCTGATGGAAGGACGCAGGGCGGCGCGCTGCGCCGCCCTGCGTGTTTTCTAAAGCCTTGGCCCGGAGTCGAAGTCCCTAGTCCGAGCGACCGGCGTCGGCCCGCATCCGGTCGAGCTCACTCCATCGGTCGACCGCGCGGCGCAGATGCGGAATGACGATGGAGCCGCCGACGATCAGCCCGATCGAGAGCGTCTCGAAGACGGCATCGCGCGCGATGCCTTCCTCCGCGCAGCGCACGAGGTGGTACGTCACGCAGTCGTCACAGCGGAGGACCAGCGACGCGACGAGGCCGAGCAATTCCTTCGTCCTGACGTCGAGCGCGCCGGCCTCGTAGGCGCGGCCGTCGAGCGCGAAGAACCGGTTGATGACGAGATTGTTCTCACCAAGGATCTCGGCGTTCATGCGCTCGCGGAACGCGCGGAACTCCTCGAGCGCGCTCCCGTGCGCGTGATCGGCGGGCGTCGCGTCGCTCACAGCTTCCAGCTCCTGAGCGTCTGGAGCGACTGCTCGATGGCGATGCGCTGCGCGGTGTGCGTCGCTTCCTCGAGCAAACTCTCATACGTCGCGATCGCGAGCTTGAGCGCGACGGGATCCGCCTCGTCGTTCGCGAGGCTGGTGGCGTTGTCCGCGAGCGCGGCGCGCGCGAGCTGGTCGGCCGGGAAGCGGCGAGTGACCTCGTGCCAGCGCTCGACGCGCTTCCGGAGGTCACCTTCGGACAGTGCCCACAGGTGCCATGCGCCGCGGTTCGCCGGGTCGATCGTCCTGGCTCGGGTGGCGAGTTGTCCGACGACGTCGGGGCCGCGGCCCGTGAGCCAGTACGAGTTCGCGAGGACGACCATCGCCTGCGCATCGGTCGGAACGTCGGCAACGATCCGCTCGTAGAGGGGTATGATGACCTCGGGCATCTCGCGATAGGATTGCGCGGCCGTCTTGAGAAGATCGGGCGGGAAGCGCTTGGCGAGGGCCTTGAGCTGGTCGAGGAGCACTCCGACGTCGCCGGAGCGCTGGTAGGCGTCGACGTAGGAAGCCAGCTCGTGGGAGGGGTCGTAGAAGGGCGATGGCGAGGCCGAAGCAGGGCTGCTCATGCTCGGAAAGCTAGGGACTCGGCATGAAGTTCGCAGCGTGGCGGGCCTGGGGTAGGCGAACGTAGGGTTGCGCCAATCTGGTTTCGTGGCGATACTCTTGGCGTCCGCCGGCACGACCGCGACGTCGTCCCTCCGGCCAGCACGTCAGGGAAGCCGGATTACTCGGCCATCGAGTAGTCAGGTCCAGACGTCAAGCGCCGCGCCGTAGCGCCAGCATCGTTGGAATCGCGTGAGGTGTCCGCGCCCCGACGATACCGACAGCAGAGCACGCGTCGCGTCGAATTTTTTCAATCCCGTCACACATCGCGTTTTTCGCGCGCCTGAGTGCATGGCGAGCGATCCCGACGAGCGTACGTCCCAGGGAGCGTTGTTTCCCGGACGCGCGGTCGAGTGAAGAGGCAGGCCCGCGACGAGAGGCGGGCAACTCGAGGAATCACCTTTTACCAAACTCGTTGCATGAACGAACGTCGACGCCCCCCTCGTCGCGCACGCGGGCAACGTCCGCCCAACCAAACCGACGAGGAGACTGCTGACAATCCCTACCGCGATGAGGGCGAAGGGCCTGCTGGCACCGCCGCCCCGGATCGCGCAACGGACGTGAGCGAGTCGCCGAGGGCGGAAAGCGAGCGCGCGCCACGCAGTCGCCCGAGCCGGGCGAGAGGTGAGCGGGCGGCTCGTGGTGAACGCAGTCCGCGAGCCGGAAAGGCCGAAACCGGAGAGCGCGCGGAAGGCGCGGAGCCGAACGAGCGCACCACCGCCGAGAGGACCGTCACGGTCGTCGAGGCACCGGCTGCGCCGTCGCCGCGCTCCGATGCGCCGGAACCGCCTCGGGCGGCTCCTGAGCCAGCGCCTGTCAGCTCCAACCACACCGAAACCACCGTGATGCCTTCCCCGCCCCAGCAAGGCGGCTACTCGGGCCCGCAGCGCGACCGTGGCGATCGTGATGGCGCTGAGCGGCAGGATCGTGGCGAGCGGCAGGATCGTGGCGAGCGGCAGGATCGTGGCGAGCGGCAGGATCGCGGCCCCCGCCAGGATCGCGGAGATCGTGATCGCGGAGACCGTGATCGCGGCGATGCTGGCTTCCACGATCGGCGAAATGGACGTCGCCATCGGCGTGGCCGGGGACGCGGTCCGCGTCGCGAACAAGGAAGCGGAGGAGGCGGAGGAGGCGGCGGCGGTCAGCAGAACCAGCAGCCGCAGCAACCGGCGCAGGTCGTCGCCACCGGGGAGACGCGCGGCTGGTTCGATCCAGCGCGCGATGCCGGCTTCATTCGCCGGCCCGCCAACAGCTATCTGGCCGAGCCGGGCGATGCGTACGTGCCGCCGTTCCTCGTGCGGCAGTTCGCGCTGCGGCGTGCGGACCTCATCGAGGCCACGATTGGGCTGGATCAGCGCGGCCGGTCCACGGTCGTCGACATCAAGAGCATCAACGAGAACGATCCGGCCACGGCGTCGCGCCGACCGGAGTTCAATTCGCTTCCGGCCTCGTACCCCGAGCGGAAGCTCTTCATGGAGACCGGACGCCCCGCGAAGGGCGGCCCCGAGCTCACTCGCCGCGCCATCGATCTCATCGCACCCATCGGCTATGGGCAGCGTGCATTGATCGTCGCACCGGCGCGTGCCGGTAAGACGACGCTGCTGCATGCGATCACGGAAGGCGTCGCGGTGAATCATCCGAAGGCCGTGCTGTTGATCCTCCTGGTCGACGAGCGCCCTGAGGAAGTGAGCGAGGCGATCTCGTGGGGCGTCGGCGAGGTGATCTCGTCGAGCTTCGATCAGCCGGCACAGCGCCACGTGGAAGTGACGGAGATGGTGCTGGAGCGGGCGCGCCGGCTCGTGGAAGGCGGGCGGGACGTCGTGATCGTGCTCGATTCGCTCACGCGTATGGCGCGCGCACACAACACGGCGGAGCGTGGAACCGGACGTACGCTCTCCGGCGGTCTCGATGCCACGGCCATGGCGAAACCCAAAGCGTTCTTCGGGTCTGCGCGCTCCATTCCTCAGACGTCGGGCGGCGGCTCGCTGACGATCATCGCGACAGCGCTGGTGGAAACGGGCTCGCGGATGGACGACGTGATCTTCGAGGAGTTCAAAGGCACGGGCAATTGCGAGATCAAGCTCGACCGTGGGCTTGCGGAGAAGCGGATCTATCCGGCGATCGACGTCGCTACCAGCGGCACTCGGCGCGAGGAGAAGCTGTTCCGTCCCGATCAGATCGACAGCGTCTACACGCTGCGACGCGGTCTGAGTCAGATGCCTCCGCAGGCCGCGATGGAGTGGCTGATCAAGCGGATCGCGGCGACGCCGAATAACGACGCGTTGTTGGCGGGGCTGTAGGGAGCTTTCGCCGGCGGGTTGTGGGCGATGCGCGGCGGGCTTCTGGGAAGGGTCGGTTGTCATGTTGAGCGAAGGATCTGATGTCTGCGCTGCGTGCTCGCTACGCGCACGGACGGCAGATCCTTCGCTCGCTTCGCCCCCTCGGGATCACGGCCAGTGTCGTCCTTCAGGAGGACAGGCGGCATGGCCGCGTGCTGACCGAGCGTCCTCATCCGGAGCGCTAACCGCCCGCGCGGTATGGGGGTTGCTCATGATGACCCCGTCATGCGCCGCCCAATAATCGCATGGGTGTTCGCGTTGCTGGCCGGGATCGTTCCTGCCCTGCGCGCGCAGAACACTCGTGATCAGCAACGCGAGGCGCCCGAGGTTCGAAAGCTTACGCTGAAAGGGGTCAAACACGTCGACGTGAATGATCTCTCCAAGAGTATTTCGACTCAGGCCTCGAAGTGCAGAAGCTTGCTGCTGCAAGTCTTCTGCTGGTTCAGTCATTCGCCGACGTTCGTCGACAAGCACTATCTCGACGAGGACGAATTCCGTCGCGACGTGCTCCGCATCCGGCTGTTCTACTGGAAGCGCGGATATCGCGAAGCGCAGGTCGACACGAGCGTTACCGACGCCGGCAAGCGGCAGGTCAGCGTCGCGTTCAACGTGACGGAGGGACGGCCCACGCTCGTGCGGCGCATCGCGATCGAGTACGACTCGACGCTCCTCAGCGACAAGACACGCAATCGCCTCACGACGCTGCACGCGAAGGATCCGCTGGATCTCATCCTGCTCGACTCGATGCGCGTGATGTTCCAGAATGCGCTCTGGGACCAGGGCTTCGGCGACGCGGTCGTGGACACGATCGTGACGGTGAATCAGCCCGCGTATCTCGCCGACGTGACGCTGCGGCTCACCCCGAATCGCCGCACGACGATCGGGCGCATCACGATTGCGGGAAACCGACAGGTCGCCACGAAGACGATTCGCAACTCGATCACGTTCACGACCGGGGACCTGTACCGGCAGACCGACGTCCTCGAGAGCCAGCGCAATCTCTACGAGTCGAATCTGTTCCGGCTGGCGGCGATCTACGTCCCGCCGCAGCCGTTCGACAGCGTGAAGGACGTCACGATCGACGTCAGCGAGGCGCCGCTGCACGAAGCGCGCATCGGGCCGGGGCTCAACAACGTCGACTTCGTTCAGTTTCAAGCCAACTATACCGCCTACAACCTGTTGGGCGGCGCACGACGGCTGGATGTCACCGGCACGGTTGGCAACCTGTTCGCGCCCTCACTGGAAGGGCGCGGCATCTTCCGCAACATCACAGCGGACGTGCCGCGCGGCGACATAGCGCCGTTCCTGCAGCCGACGTACAACGCGAGCATCGACTTCAAGCAGCCGGCGTTCCTCCAGCGCCCCGCGGACGCCGCGGGCTTCGGCGCGTTCACGCATCGGTCGAGCAACCCGGGCGTGTTCATCGATCGCGGCTTCGGCGGCCAGGCGACGTTCACCCACCAGGTGCGCGTCCGCGCGCCGATCAGCTTGAACTACCGATACGAGTTGAACAAGGTCGAGGCGAGCGACGTCTATTTCTGCGTGAATTTCGGCGTGTGCGACACCGTCACGATCAACACGCTGCGCTCGCATCAATCCCTGTCCCCGCTCACGCTCACGGGGTTCATCGACCGCTCCGATCAGCCGTTCTCGCCGACGAAAGGCTACGTCGCGCGCGTGGATCTCGAGAGTGCCTCCGCGTTGACGCTGTCCGACTACCGCTACAATCGCCTCTTTGTCGACGCGGCCGCCTACGGACATCAGAGCGGAACACAACGTGTGTACTCCGCGCACATTCGCCTCGGTTGGGTGCGTTCGCTCTCGGGCGGCGTGGACAGCGGCGTGCTGCATCCGCGAAAGCGATTCTATGCCGGTGGCGCGAACTCCGTGCGCGGGTTCAACGAGAGTCAGTTGGGTCCGCGTATCCTGACGATCGACGATACGACGCTCGTGAACAAAGCGACGAGCCTGCCCGGCGGCACCTGCGGGTTCACGCAAGCGGCAATCAAATTCTGTGATCCAAATTCGCTCAAGCTCTCCAACGGCGACTTCCTGCCGCAGCCCCTCGGCGGAACGTCGCTGATCGAGGGCAGCGTCGAGTACCGGTTCCCGCTCCCGCTGGGCCAGACCCTCCGGCATTTCGTCGGCGCCGTGTTCGTCGACGGCGGCATCGTCGGCCAGGGAGACATCCGCGGCTTTCAGACGATCAGCAACTTCATCAAAGGCACCGCGGCGGTCACGCCCGGCTTCGGCTTTCGCTACGAGTCGCCCGTCGGTCCGATTCGTGTCGACTTCGGCATCGGCCCGAACCGCGTCGAGAATCTCGGCGTCGTGACGTCGGTGCGCGACAGCACCGGGGAACAGGTATTGGTGCCGCTTCCCGTGTCGCGGCGGTTCACATCGGGGAGCACGCTCCTGAGCCGCCTCGTGCTGCACTTCTCGATCGGCGAGGCGTACTAGTGGCGGCCTGGCGCGGAGAAGAGTCGGGCGGGCCACCGATCCCGCCGCCGCCCCCCGACCAGGACGGGCGAGAGCGCATCACGCTCGTGCAGCCGGACGAGAAGCTCCACTGGATCCGCGGCATCGTCGTCGGCCTCGGGATGATCCTGTTCTTCGCGGTGCTCGCGGTCCTGATCGTGTACGTCCTGTCGAACACCGACTGGGGACGCGAGCGCGTGCGCCGCTATGCACAGACGTTCATCAACAACTCGATTCACGGACGCGCGCAGGTCGGCAAGGTGACGGGCAATCTCCTCACGGGGATGACCGTTCACAATTTCGTGATCACGGACAGCGCGGGCGAGCCGTTCGTCGCGGTTGAGTCGTTCCGGGCGAACTATTCGATCCTCGGGCTGCTGCGCAAGCGCATCTGGATCGAGGACGCGGTGCTGGTGCGCCCGCTGATCGTGCTCGATCGAAAGCCGGTCGGGAGCTGGAACTGGCAGCGCATCTTCCCACGTGACACGACGCCGAAGCCACCGTCGCAGCAGACGCAATGGGGCGACTGGCTCCGATTCACCAATGCGACCGTCGTCAACGGGCAGTTGATCGTGCGAAGTCCATGGCATCCCAGCGAGCAGCTCAAGCCGGTGGCGCGCGACAGCGCGATTCGCGATGCCCTGAGCGGGCATTCGAGATTGCTCATCTCGCGTGCGCCCGGTGGATTCCAGAAGACGATCCAGCTCGATTCGCTGACGGCGTCGATCCCCCTGCTGCGTCTCTCGCAGCCAGGACTCAAGGATCGCCTGCTCGAGGTCGAATCGTTGACGATGAACGCGTATCCGTTCCGGCCGCCGGGCGCGGTCGTGCGCGATCTGAAAGGTGTCTTTCCCTTCAACAACGACTCCATCTGGTGGAAGGGAGCATACGCGGCCCTGCCCAACTCGCGCGCGAGCGGCGACGGCAGCTACGTGTTCGAGAGCGGCGACATGACGCTCAACGTCCACAGCGATCCCGCCAGCTTTGCCGATCTGCGATGGGTCTACCCTCGCCTGCCCAGCGACGGCCATGGCAAGCTCGACCTCGCGCTCAAGTGGCGCGGCGCATTGCAGGATTATCAGTTCTCGAATACCGACATCCGCCTCGGCGAGGCGCACGTCACGGGCGCGCTCGGCGTCACGCTCGGCGATACGCTGACGATTCACAACACGAACCTGCGGTTCGCGGGGCTCGACACCCGCACGCTCGAGCAGCTCATTCCCAACTTCAAATCCCCACGACGCGGAACATTCTCGGGGCGCGCGAGCGTGAGCGGCGGACGACACGCGCTCGCGCTGAACGGCGACGTTCGCTTCGACGACGTCACGGCCGGCGCGAGCCGAGTGGTGGCGGTCGGCGGTATTGGATTCCTCGAGGGCGGCGGCGTTCGCGCGAACAATCTCCGCCTGCAGATGCTTCCGGTGCAGGTCGCGATGGCGCGCACCTGGTATCCGTCGCTGCCGATCGGCGGCGTGGCCACGGGTGCGGTCACCGTGAACGGCTCGACGAGCTCGCAGCTCGCTGTCGTCGGCAACGTCGACCTGCGGGATCGCGGAACGCTGTCGGCACTCGAGGGCCACGCGAACATTCACCTGACCGGGCGGAAGATCCTCGACGTCGACGTGAATGCGCAGCCGCTGTCGCTCGTGCAAGTCGGACGCTTTTTCCCATCGGCCGGGTTGCAGGGCACTGCCTCCGGTCCGATCCGGCTGAACGGCACACTCGCCGATCTCCGCGTGAACGCCGATCTGCGATTGCCCGAGGGAGGACGCTTCGCCACACACGGCAGTCTCGATCTCGCGAGCACGCAGAAGGGGTACGATCTGACATCGACGCTGTACACGGTGAATCTGCGCACGGTCGACAGCAAGGCGCCGATCACGTCGCTGACCGCACACGCGATGGTACGCGGCCGCGGCTTCGATGTGGCAACGATGCGCGCGACGATCGCCGCGGATCTGTCGACGTCAAAGTGGGACAGCATCGCGGTGGACTCGCTCTCCGTCCGCGCGAACATCGGCAACGGACTCGCCGAGATCCAGCGACTCTACGCGATTGGCGCTCATACGACCGCGGCAGCTTCGGGCTCGTTCGGGCTCGTTCGCGGCCGGAGCGGCACGCTCACGTATCGCGTCGCCGTCGATTCGCTCGGGGCCTTCAACCGGTGGATTCCGCAATCGCCTGGATCGAAGACACCGGTCGCGCCACGCCCGCAGGTGACGGCGCGCGCGTACCAACGTGCGCGTGCGGATTCGACGCGCGTGGCGCGTGCGACGGAAATGGAGCGGTTGATCAGCGGAAAGCCCGGTCCGAAGCTCGTCGTCGCCGCGCCGAAACCCGTGCCGGCCGACACCCTCGCGGGTAGCGTGCACGCACAGGGCACACTGAGCGGCAACATCTACGACTTCGATCTTCGTGGCTCCGCCGGCGGAGACAACGTCATCGCGCGCGGAAACTTCGTGCGTCACTTCCAGGCGGAGTACGCGTGGGAGAATGCGCGCTCGCCGCAGTCGAAGCTCGCGGTGGGCCTCGAAGCCGGCGACGTCTCGGCGATGGGCTTTGCGTTCGACACGGTGTCGGCGCGTTTGACGTACGCCAAGCCTGGCGGACATGTCGAGCTCGCGGTGATGCAGGGCGACAATCGCGAGTACAGCGCGCGCGGCGACTACGCCCTCTATCCCGATCGAAAGGAGCTCCGGCTCGCGGACATGACGTTCCGCTTCGATACGACGTACTGGTCGATGCCGCATCCGAGCCTGGTGTCGTGGGGCGGACCAGGCATTCGCGTGACGGATTTCGAGCTGCGCAATCGTGCCGAGGGTCGGATCTACGCGAATGGATTGCTGCCGACGTCGGGCGTGGCGGATTTCCGGCTCGACGTCGACAACTTCCCGGTCTCGAACATCGTCGACATCGTGCAGACCGACATCGACATGACCGGCATTCTCACGCTGCACGGGACGATGACGGGAACGTTGTCGGCGCCGGCGTTCCGGGGCGCGTTCGGACTCGTGCAGGGGACCTACAACAACACGCAGGTTCCGACGGTTCGCGGCACGTTCGGCTATGCGGACAAGCTCCTGGTCACGCACTTCGACGCCGAGTCGCCGAAGGGCACGATGATGATGGTCGGCGATGGGCGGATTCCGATCAACCTCGCGCTCTCCGGCGTGACCGGAAGCCGTTTGCTGCCCGAACCGATGGCCGTCGACGTCACGGCGGACAGCGTCCCGGTCGAGCTCATTCCGCAATTCACAGATGTCGTATCGAACGTGCATGGTCGCGCCGCCGGTCGTGTGTCGATGCGCGGGACGTTGAAGCGTCCGGTGCTCGTGGGCGGATTCACGCTCGCGAACGGGCAGATGACGATCGTGAGCACCGGCGCGACGATCAGCAGCATCGGCGCGGCGGTGCGCATGGCAAACGACACGGTGTACGTCGACTCGCTGGCAGGATGGGCAAAGGGTCCCGTCCACGTCCGCGGCACGCTCGCCGTGGGCAATTGGCGCGAGCCGGCGTTCAATCTGTATCTGACGTCGAGCGGCGCGGAGCTATTGAACAACGACTGGGGCAAGGTACGCATCGACGCTGGCCTGGCGTTGAGCGGCCCGTTCAACGCCGCCTATCTCAGCGGGGCCGCGACGATCACGCAAGGCGTTGTCTATGCGCCGGAGCCAAGCGGCCGGCATCTCATCGGGGCCGGCGATCCGGCATTGTTCAACGTGCTCGATACGGCGTCGGCGCTGGATCGCGAGCTCTTCCCGCCGAAGTCGCCGTTGATCGCCAACATGCGCATGGAGGTCGCGCTCAACGTTCGGCACGACACGTGGGTTCGCAATCGCGAGGCGAACGTCGAGATCTACACGGACGATCCGCTGTTCATTCGCGAAGAGGATCAGGCGTTCGCGCTGACCGGCGTGGTGACGACGGACCGCGGCGAATACAAGTTCCTGAGCAAGCGATTCCAGATCCGGCGCGGCTCGGCGATGTTCATCGGCAGTCCGGATCTGAATCCAACATTACAGATTACTGGTGAGTATCAGGTCGCGACCGCGTCGCGCGGTCCGTTGAATATCAAAGTGGTGATCGGCGGAACCTTGAAGAAGCCGGCGCTGTCGCTCGAGAGCGATGCGCAGCCACCGAAGACGCAGTCCGAGCTGCTGACGCTGTTGGCGTTCGGCGAATCGACGCAATCGTTGATGGCGTTCACGACGTCGAGCATCACGGGCACGGCGGGCACGGGTGATCTCTTTGGCGCCGGTGCGCAGATGGCCGTGCAGCGCCTGGCCAGCGTCGCGCTCGGCGTGGCGGTGGACAACATCGAGATGCAGGCGGGCCGGGCGTTCGGCACGGACGTGCTGGACATCACGCCAGGCGACGTGCCGATCTTCGCGGGTGGAAACGGGCTCGCGAATTTCTTCGTGCAGACGCGGATCGAGGCGGGCAAGTACATCAATCCGCGGACGTTCGTGAGCGGCAGCGAGCAGGCGGGCCGGCCGGGCATCGCCATCGAGCATCGCACGCAGGATGGGTGGCACTTCAACGCCAGCATCGAGCCGAGGATTCTGTTGAACGAGCCGACGTTGAACAAGCAGCCGTATCGGACGGTTCAGTCGTACGGCGGGTTCATTCTGCGGGAGTGGCGGTTCTGATTGGGCGATGGGCGATGACAGGTCTCACCGAGCGCTCGACTCCTGCGCGAGCTCTTCCCACAACGCCGCCATCGCCCGCATGCCCTTGAAGTAATTCTCCTCACTGATCCACTCGTTCGGCGCGTGCGCATTCTCTCCCGGCAACCCGAAGCCGACGAGCAGCACCGGCGCCTTGAGGATTCTCTGAAAATCGCCGACGACCGGGATCGATCCGCCCTCGCCGACGATCACGGGCTCACGGTCGAAGGCCGTCGCGAGCGCTCGGCGCGCGGCGTCGAACAACGGGCCCGTCAGATCGGCCCGCCATGGCTTGCCGCCATGCAGGTGCGTCACCGTCACCGTCACGCCGGGCGGCTTCACGCGATCGACGTGCGCGCGCATCAACGTCTCGATCCCTTCCGGGGTCTGATCCGGAATTAGCCGGCAGCTCACCTTCGCCATCGCCTTCGCCGGCAACACGGTCTTCGCGCCTTCACCGGTGTAGCCGCTGAGCAAGCCGTTCACCTCGCAGGTGGGGCGCATCCACAGCCGCTCGAGCGTCGAGTAGCCTCTCTCGCCGAAGAGCGCCGGTGAACCCGTCTCTTCCTGAAAATGCGCATCGTCGAACGGCAATGCGCGAATATCTTTGCGTGCCGCCTCGCCCCAGTCGCGGACCTTGTCGTAGAAGCCCGGAATGGCGATATGGCCATTCTCGTCGTGCATGGTCGCGAGGATGCGCGCGAGCGCCATGGCCGGATTCATCACCGCGCCGCCATAGCTGCCCGAGTGCAGATCCGTCGCCGGCCCCTGAACGTCGATCTGGAAGTAGGCCATGCCGCGCAGTGACGACAGAATCGACGGCAGGCCCGGCGCGAACATCGCGGAATCGGAGATCACGACCGCGTCGCACGCCAGCAGGTCCGCATGCGACTCGATGAACTGCTCGAGATTCTCGCTGCCGACTTCTTCTTCGCCTTCAGCGAGCACGATCACGTTCACCGGCAGCGAGCCGCGTGCGCCGAGGTGCGCCTCGAGTGCCTTGATGTGCAGGTGCAATTGTCCCTTGTCATCCACCGAACCGCGGGCGTAGATGCGGCCGTCGCGAACGGTGGGCTCGAACGGCGGGCTATCCCACAGGTCGAGCGGCTCAGCGGGCTGTACGTCGTAGTGTCCGTAGATGAGAACCGTCGGCGCGCCCACCCGGGCCTTGCGCCACTCGCCGACGACGATCGGATGACCTTTCGTTTGATGGACGGTCGCGGTCATGCCGAGTCGCGACAGCGAGTCGGAGATCCATGCGGCGGCGCGTGCGGTGTCGGGGTTGTGCTCCGAGCGCGCACTCACGCTTGGAATGCGAAGCAGATCGAACAGCTCGTCGCGCGCGCGCGACTGGTTCTTGTCGAAGTACGACGCGAGATCGGTGGCAAGTGGCATCCGAAAAAGCTGGGTCGGATGGCCAGGCCACGCAACTACGGCGGGGACGTCAGCGGTTGCGTCCGGTGAGCTGACCTGGGCTCGACGAGGGTTGAAACGAGCTACGAAATTCCCAGGTAGCCGAGGTACATGCGACTGAGCTCGTCGGCGAGGTCCATGCTTTCGACGGCCCCCGGGGCCGGCCAGACCTCGCTGAAGAGAATCGTCTCCCGGAGTGCACCCACGAGCATGCGGTAGCCCAGCTCGATCGCGCGTTGCGGGTCGGGATGGGTGGTGGCGCTGGCGTGGGGCAGGAGCACTCGAATGAGGGCTGCCGTGACGTGGGCGTTGACCCCTCGCGCGGAGTCCTGGATCACGGGATCGATCCGGGCTCGCAGCAGGAGGCTTCGCAGGAGGCCCCGCCGCTGGCGGTACATGTCGACCGCTTCGTGGACGAAGGCGCGCACGATATCCGCGGCCGCATGGTTCGTCCACCGATCGGGATCGAGCACGGCGTCGCCGCGCTGATACAGCTCGGCGAAGAAGCGCTCGTCCATGAGGTGGAGGAGCGCATCTTTGTCCGGGAAGCGGCGGTAGAACGCACCGACGGTGACGCCCGCCTGTTCCATGATCTCGACCAGTGTTGCCTCGGAGAAGCTCTTGGAGTCGAGAACATGTTCGGCTGCATCCAATATCCGGTCGAGCGTCTCCTGGCTCCGGTGCTGTTGTGGAGGACGAAACCGAGAAGTCGGCATGAGTCGTGATCCTGAAGCGTCATGCGTCGTGCGCCCGGTTCAGGCGACATCGCGCGTAATTGGATTTAACGATGGCGTCTCGCGTCTCCAGCGGCAAACGTCTATCATCAGCTACGGTACGAGCGCACGTGCACACCTCGAGAGGTCAGATGCGGGACGAGACGAACGCGGGAGCTGGACGTTGAGCGTCCCTTCCGCAGCAGACGACGGCGGCGGCGTCCAGGCTGAGATCGCGCAACGGCGGCCGTTCCATTCAGTCAAGGCCGAAGTAGCCGTGAGCATTCTCAGAACGGCTGCGCTCATCGAACGCTATTACGCGCAGGTCGTCGCGCGGTCCGGGCTCACCACGCAGCAGTACAATGTGCTGCG
>Ga0070679_100000419_pt1 | contig 36101 bp, 24 predicted proteins | sample KBSC63BmetaG_FD_65652 | JGI IMG/M metagenome (GOLD analysis project Ga0070679, IMG submission 65652) | Corn rhizosphere microbial communities from Kellogg Biological Station, Michigan, USA - KBS C6-3B metaG | ecosystem: Host-associated > Plants > Roots > Rhizosphere | place: USA: Michigan... | reverse complement strand
GACATTTGCCCATATCGTGATCGTACCGTCTTCGGGGACACCGGCACAGAACGGCCAGACCCTCTTCGACACGGTGGCCGCAGCCTCTACGGCAACAGCATCGCAGCCGATTTTGTTTCAACTCGACGCCGGCACCTATCTTCTGCCAGGGCCGCTCAATATGCCACCCTACACCTATCTGAAAGGAGCGGGCATGCAACTGACAACACTGAGTGTCGTCGCAGGAGACCGGGTCATTCAGACCGGCGGGGGAGCCGGAAACATCGATTCCTACGCAGGGTTGGCCCAGCTAACAAGCCATGGCAAAGTCATCTTCTATCGTGCGATGAGTATCACGCTGGATTACGTGCGGGTCACCGATGACACAGCTATCTTCGATTACCCCACCGGGGACACCCAAATCACGAACTCTATTCTGCAACTCCTTGTTAAAAACGAAGGCGCCACCCATATCGTCGGCAGTCAGGTGAATACCATCGACTTTCAGGTCACTCCAACCAATAGAGGTTGTTTCGCGAGCTACAACGCGAGTAACGTTCCCTACTCTGCAAGTTGCAACTGAGCGCGCCATATCTTCGGAGCACATCGACAGACTCGGCAAGGGCAACCTGTTGCGGTTGTCCCTTGCCGGGCGCCGATCCACCCCGCGTTATGCCGGCCGCGGTCCCGCAGCGCTCGCTGATAAACTAACCCCATAATGATCGAGCTAGCCTTCTCCATCCTCGCGGCCGACTTCGCGCACCTCGCCGACGAAATCGCCACGGCCGAGCGCGGCGGAGGCACCATTGTCCACGTCGACGTGATGGACGGACACTTTGTGCCCAACATCACCTTCGGCCCGCCGGTGGTCAAGGCGATCCGCCCGATCACCAGGCTCCCGCTCGACTGCCATCTGATGATCGAGGACCCCGACAAGTTCATCCCTGCCTTCGCCGAGGCCGGCGCGGACATGATCTGCGTCCACGTCGAAGCTTGCCGCCACCTCAACCGCACCCTGCAGCTCATTGCCGACCACGGCGTCAAGCCCGCAGTTGTTCTGAACCCGGCGACGCCCATTGAAATGGTCTTCGAGGTCTTGCCGATGGTCCACCACGTCCTGGTCATGAGCGTGAACCCGGGCTTCGGCGGCCAGAAATTCCTGCCGCGTTCTGTCGAGCGCATTCGTCACCTCGCCCGCCTCCGCCGGGAGCTGGGCCTGAGTTATCGCATCGAAGTCGACGGCGGCATCGCTCACGACACGGTAGCCTCAGTCGTCCAAGCAGGAGCGGACATGCTCGTCGCCGGCTCGGCCATCTTTGCCTCCAGAGACGCCGACCCCGGCCAAACCGAGGCCAACGCGCAGGATTTTCTGCGGGTTGCAAGATCCGCGGGCAGTATCGTCGTTTAGATTGTGTCGGGCGGCCTCTTTCGCGGCCAAAATCCGGCAAAAAGCATATAAAAAATCGGCGGAAAGCATAAAATAGAACGTGTCCCGGCGCCTCGCGTTCAGGGCACACCAAAGGCGGCATATAGATGATCGGTCGAAGCTTTTTCAGCACCAAGTGGGCAGCACAAACGGCAAGTTTAGCGATAGCAACCACCCTGCTGCTGCCCATGGCAGCGCAACAGCCTGCCGCCACTCCGGACGCTCCAGCAACAACGCCCACAGCCACCGCACCCGCGCAGCAGGGAGCCCAGGCTTCGGCCACCATCAGCAACACTTCAGACAAAAAGAAGAAGAAGCCAAAGGTCGCCAAGACTGACCGCGTCATCGCCTCGAAAGACACGCGCCGCGAGAACAAGAAAGACGCTAAGCTCAACCCGCTGGTCGGCAAAGACGCCAACCTGCCCGACAAAGCTCTCTACGATAAGGCCCTGATCCAGACCAACAAGGGACACTTCGACGTCGCGCGTCTTGACCTGCAGACCCTGCTCAACACTTATCCCGACTCGCAGTACCTGATGCGCGCCAAGCTGGCCATCGCCGATAGCTGGTTCCGCGAGGGTGGCAGCGCCGCCCTCACCCAGGCCGAGCAGGAGTACACCGACTTCATCACCTTCTTCCCTAACGTCCCCGAAGCCGCCGAGGCCCAGATGCGCGTCGGCGACATCTACTTCAAGCAGATGGACGTTCCTGACCGCGACTACCAGAAGGCCTTGAAGGCGCAAGACGCCTATCGCCTGATGTTGAAGCAGTACAGCGACGGCAATCCCAAGCTCGTCGCGGAAGCCACCCAGAAGCTCCGCGAAGTACAGGAAGTACTCGCCGCCCGCGAAGCCGAGCTTGGCGAGTTCTACGCGACCCATGAAAACTGGCCGGCCAGCATCGCCCGCTATCAAACGGTCGCCGACACCTACCCGCTCTACAGCCATATGGACGACGTCCTGATCGCCATCGGCGACGCCTACGCCGCGGAAGCCAAGGCCGTCCGCGACCAGCAAAACATGCCGGAAGGCCCCAAGGGCAAGCTGCTTGCCTCCTACGACGGTAAAGCCGCCGACGCCTACCGCAAGGTTGTGCTGGAACATTCCGCTGCGGAGCACGTCGAAGACGCCAAAGAGCGCCTGGTCTCGATGAACCTTCCCGTGCCAACGCCAACTCCCGAGCAGGCTGCAGCCAGCGAAGCGCTCGAGGGCAGCCGTGCGCAGTATACCTTCCAGAAGCGCATGCTCGTCCTTCTGACCCATCGTCCCGATACCGTGACCACGGCCCGCACCGGTGACGTCCCTCTCGAAGACCCACCGCCAGTCGTGGCTCCCCAGATTTCGAAAGCTCTGGTAGCCGACTACATGGCGGCATTCAATGTCGCCGCTCCGGCGCCCGATCACAAACCCATCGACGCAACGGCTTCGGATGCCACTGCACCGGCACCGGCGGTACCTGTCAGCAATGCGCCTCTGGCATTGAGCGATGTCGCTGGCCCCGGCGAAGGCGGAACAGGCGCCGACACCACGCCCATGACCGCGGCTGCGCCGGCAGGCGCCGGCAGGCACGGCAGCTCGGTCGGCGTCGAAGTGCTGACACCCGGCGTTACCTCCACACCGAGCGCAGTTCCCACGGGCACGGCTGCCGATCGCCCCCACGGCATCGCCGCAGTCGGTCCGGAAAACACCTCGGCAGTCCCCGCAATCGACAAGCCCGCCCCTGCACCCGATCAGCTCAACGAAGCCGTCGGCCAGGCCCAGCCCCCCACCCCAGCCAAAGTTGGCAACAAGAAAACCCCCAAGCCCGCCCTCGACAAGGACGACGAATCCTCCAGCAAAAAGAAACCGAAGAAGGGCCTGGATAAGATCAACCCTTTCTAAAAGCAGTGGGTAGAGTGTAGAGGGTAGAGTGTAGTGAAAAACGAAGCGGGAGCAGCCAAAAGCTGTTCCCGTTTTCTTTGCTCCCACAGCCCTGTCATCTCGACCGAAGTCCGCGCACTTTGCGGACGCAGTGGAGAGACCTGATTCACCCCACCTCTAGCGTCCGGCCCGACACAACCCCGCATTTCTCTACACTCTACCCTCTATCCTCTACACTCTATCTATATGAACCAAGAACTCCCCAAGGCATACGACCCCGCCCTCATTGAAGAAAAGTGGGCGAACTACTGGGTCTCTGAGCACCTCTTCGACGTTCCCACACCCGCATCCCCCGACGACGTAACCCACCCCTTCGTCCAGCTTCTGCCGCCGCCCAACGTCACGGGCCGCCTGCACATGGGACACATGCTCAACCAGACGGAGATGGACATTCTCACCCGCTGGCATCGCATGCTCGGCGACACCGCCGTCTGGATCCCCGGCACCGACCACGCCGGCATCGCCACGCAAATGATGGTCGAACGCCAACTTGCCGCTGAAGGCATGACCACCCGCGAACAGCTCGGCCGCGAAGCGTTTACCGAGAAAGTCTGGGCCTGGAAAGAAGCCTATGGCGGGGCCATCACCGACCAGATGCGCCGCCTCGGCGCCAGCGTCGACTGGTCGCGCGAATACTTCACCATGGACGACCGTCTGTCGAAGGCCGTCAAAGAGGCCTTCGTCCGCCTCTACGAGCAGGGCCTCATTTATCGCGGTGCGTACATCGTCAACTGGGACCCTACGCTCAAAACGGCCGTCTCCGATCTAGAAGTCACGCACGAAGAACGTGCCGGCAAGCTGTACCACGTTCGCTATCCGCTGGCCGACGGCACAGGCTCCATCGTCATCGCCACCACCCGTCCCGAGACCATGCTCGGCGACGTCGCCGTAGCCGTAAACCCGACCGATGAACGCTACACGGAATTCATCGGCAAGATGCTCAAGCTGCCGCTAACCGACCGGGAAATCCCGGTCGTCGCCGACGAATGGGCGAACCCCGAGTTCGGTACCGGCGCCGTCAAAGTCACGCCCGCGCACGATCCCAACGACTTCGCCATCGGTCAGCGCCACAACCTGCCGCAGCTCAACATCCTCGACGAGAGCGCGCACATTAAACTCGCCGGCTCGCCCTACGACGGCATGGACCGCTACGCCGCTCGCGAGCGCATTGTGGCCGATCTCGAAGCCTCAGGCGCGCTTGTAGCCGTAAAAGACCACAGTCACGCCGTCGCCCTCTCGCAGCGCACCGGCGTCGTCATTGAGCCGCGGCTTTCGATGCAGTGGTTCCTCGCCGTCAACAAAGCGCCCTCCCCCAATGTGTTATCTCGACCGGAGTCCGCGCTTTTTGCGGACGCAGTGGAGAGACCTGCCTCACCCGCAGCCGCACGTCAGTCCATCGCCGCCAACGCCATCGCCGCTGTCCGCGACGGCCACATCAAGTTCACACCCGAGATGTACTCGAAGACTTACTTCGAGTGGATGAACAATATCCACGACTGGTGCATCTCGCGCCAGCTCTGGTGGGGCCACCGTATCCCTGCATGGCATTGTGGCGCATGCAACAAAATCACCGTCTCGCTCGACACCCCGGGCGCTTGCTCCGGCTGCGGCATCACCGACATCAGGCAGGAAACCGACGTCCTCGACACCTGGTTCTCCTCCGGCCTGCTGCCGTTCACGTCGCTCGGCTGGCCCGGTCACAGCGCAACGAGGATTGCCGAGGGTGAGTCCAAATTTAACCAGCCTCACCGTGGCTATGGCCACGTGAAGCTCACCGTGACATTGAACATCCCGGGTGGGGACTATGAATTCTCGAACGACGTCGACAATTCCGAAAAGCGGACAATCGCCGAATCGGCCGACAGCGACGCGCCTGAAGGATTCACCAAGTGGCTTCGGCCTGGTATCGCGGAAGAGTATGTTGCAGAGATCGACCGGGGCATTCAGGAAGCAATTCAAAACTGGCCATCCGGAGAAGACCGCCCTCTGCATGTGAAGGTTTCTCTCATTGGCGGGAGCTACCACGAAGTTGAGTCGAATCCGATGGCCTTTAGGGCAGCCGCTGCGGAAGCGTTTCGCGATGCCTATCGGAAGGCGGTCCATAAACCGGCCACCGCTCTGACTTCTGATCTTGCAGCCTTCTACCCTACGCAACTCCTCGTCACCGGCTTCGACATCCTCTTTTTCTGGGTGGCCCGCATGATCATGCTCGGTTGCCACTTCATGCTCGACGTTCCCATGCCCGACGGCTCACCACGCACGCTGGCCGACGCTGTTCCGTTCCGCGACGTCTACATCCACGCGCTGGTCCGCGACGCCGACCGCCAGAAGATGTCCAAGACCAAGGGCAACGTCATCGACCCCATCGAAGTCGTCCAGAAATACGGGACGGACGCGGTGCGTTTCACGTTAGCCTCACAAGCCTCCCCCGGAACGGACATCGCCTTCTCCGAAGCCCGCACCGAGGGCAACCGCGCCTTCGCCAACAAGATCTGGAACGCCGCGCGTTTCATCCAGATGAACATCGATCGCGGCCGCGAAGCCGGCTACAAAGTCACGCTGAATGCGCATGATTCCTTCGCACTGGAGCTGCCCGCAACCACTCCGCTTGAAACCCGCTGGATCTTCGCCCGCCTCAGCGCCGTTTGCGCCGAAGTCGAGCGCGCGCTGGGTGACTATCGTTTCGACGAAGCCGCCAATGCGGTCTACCAGTTCTTCTGGGGCGAGTTCTGCGACTGGTATCTCGAACTCGTCAAGCTGCGTATGGACTTCTTTCCCGACGAAGCCGGCAACTTCAAGCCCCACAGCGAAGTCGCCGCCCTCACCCTCGGTGCGGTGGTCTCGGTCTTCGAAGCCGCACTGCGCCTGCTTTCGCCCTTCATGCCGTTCCTCACCGAAGAGCTGTGGCACGCGCTCTACGCCAGCGTCGGAACGGACATCCCCGCAAAATCCATCGCCCTTACTCGCTTTCCACAAACGGCAGATTTTCCCGGCGACACCGCAAGCGTCGACGCGATCAACATCCTGCAGGAGCTCGTCGTCACCATCCGCAGCCTGCGCAAAGACCTTGGCGTGCCTGAAAAGGAAGCTACGCCAGTCCACCTCTTCGCTTCCAATCGCATCTCCGCATTGGCCGACGCAAACGCGGACATGCTCTCCCGCATGGCCCGCGTCAGCGCCGTCGAACTAGTGAGCGAAGCCCCCAGCGGCAACAACGCCCGCGCCACACCCAACTTCGACGTGGCCGTCGTCTACGAACGCCAGATCGACATCCCCGCCGAGCGCGAGCGCCTGACGAAGGAAATCGCCAAGTACGACAAGGGCATCCTCGCGGCCGAAAAACAGCTCGGCAACGAGGGCTTCGTCGCCCGGGCCCCAGCCCACATCATCGAAGGCCTCAAAAAGCAGTACGCCGAAACTACCGCTCTCAGGGAGAAAGCTCAAGCCGCCCTCGCAGCGCTGCCACCCGCATGATTCTCTCTACCTATATCGACCACATTGTCTTCCGCGTCAAAGCACTCGACCGAACGGAGCGTTTCTACAACGCTCTGCTCGGCGAGCCGGAGCGGGCGGAACATATGCTGATCTACACAGTCGGCGATACGCGCCTGTTTTTCACAACGGCGGCCGATCAGGCGGACCTGTACGACAAAGAAAACATCGGCTTGAATCACGTCGCCTTCGGTATCCGCACCCTTGCCGAACTTCAGGCAATCGAGACACAACTCAACAGCGCGGGAATCGCTCACAGTGGCATAAGGATCGACAGGTATGGGCTGAAAGAATATATCTGGCTCGACGACCCGGATGGCATCCGCATCGAGTTCTATTTGCGAGCCGAATAAATCTATTTCGCCTGTTGAGGCAGTTCCTTCTGTTGCACGGCAATCGCCACGTTCTCGTGCTTGATCTCCAGCCTCAACCGGTTGAACCCGCTCATATAGAAGTTCGCGACCCACACCAGCGCGAACCAGGCTATCAGGTATCCCCTCCACCCTTCATACAAAAGCTGATACCGCACAATCAGCAGCATAAAGGCCGAAACGTAGTGCGAAAAGCAGTATTCGCAGGTAAACAGGTAGAAAAACTTTCGCGGCACAATCGACTTGGCGGTTTCACTCTTCTGCTTGCAGGCTTCCCGCGGCTCGCGAAACACTTCTTCGTGGGTCACGGTCCAGGAAATGCAGGCGACAGGAAGCGCCAGCAGCAGCAACACGGCAAATTGATGCAGCAGCGGGATGGAAAGTTCAGTGGGCACAGATAGTCTGATGCAAATAGGATGAACCCATGTGCGACTGGGAAGAATTTGACCTCAGCACGATCCGCCGCGCTCTCACCGGGACCCGCTTCGGCCGCCACCTGCAACACTTCGCCTCGGTCGGTTCGACCAACACGCTGCTGTTCGCGGCAGGCGCCGAAGGCGCTCCTGAAGGCACCGTCTACGTCGCCGACGAGCAAACCGCCGGGCGCGGACGCGGCGGCCACGAGTGGCACTCCGCGGCCGGTGACGGCCTCTACGTCAGCGCGCTGATCCGCCTCCAGCTGCCTCTACAGCAAGCATTGCTGGTATCACTGGCAGCAGGCCTCGCGGCGCAACAGGCGATCCGCGAGGTTACCGCACTCAACGCCGACATCCGCTGGCCCAACGACATCCTCATCGGCTCCAGAAAGTGCGGCGGCATTCTCGTCGAGTCCGCGGTCGAGGGCGAGACGATGCGCTATGCGGTGATCGGCATCGGCATCAACATCAACCATGTAGCGCTGCCGGCCGATATTGCCGGCATTGCTACGTCGCTCCGCATCGAAGCCGGTCACACGATCAGCCGCATGAGAGTCCTGATCGATCTCCTGCGCGCTCTCGACCTCGAACTGACTCGGCTCGAAGAAGGTAGAAACGATCTCCTCGACCGTTTTGCGGCCGCTTCAACATGGGTTCGGGGAAAACGTGTTCGCGTTTCCGAGGCGGGCGGATATACTGGCGTGACGGACGGCATCGATCCTCACGGTTTCCTCCAGGTTACAGATGACGATGGCGTCCGTCATAAAGTCCTCTCGGGCGGTGTTCGAGAAGCGTAATACCATCAGGAACGGGGCGGGAAAGCGAAGCATGCTACTGGCACTCGACGTAGGAAATTCGAACACCTCCATTGGGCTTTTCAGGCCTGCAGCCGACGGCGAGCCGCACGCTCTACTCGCCGACTGGCGCATCACCACACCGTATAAACAGACAACCGACGAGATCGCGTCGCAGCTCCAGAACCTGTTCACGATGCGCAATCAGTCCCTCTCGTCCATCAGCGGCATTGCCATCGCGTCCGTCGTTCCGCCGCTCGATTCGACCCTCCGCCGCGTCTGCGAAACCTTTCTTAAGGTCAAGCCTCTATTCATCGAGCCCGGCGTCAAAACCGGCCTCCCCATCCTTACCGACAATCCCAGCGAAGTCGGCGCCGACCGCGTGGTCAACTGCGTCGCCGCATTCGACATGCTGGGCGGCCCGGCCATCGTCGTCGACATGGGTACCGCCACCACCTTCGACGTGGTCTCCCGCAAAGGCGAGTTCCTCGGCGGGGCCATCGCCCCGGGACTCGGCATCTCCGCCGACGCCCTCTTCAACCGCGCCGCCCGCCTCACCCGCGTGGAGATCAAGAAGCCCACCAAAATCATCGGCACCAGCACCACCGACAACATCCAGATCGGCCTCTACTACGGCTATATCGGTCTCGTTGACGGAATATTGGAACGCCTCATCGGCGAGCTCGGCCCCGACACCAAGACCATCGCCACCGGCGGCCTCGCCAGACTGATCGCCGGAGGCTGCAAGCACATCGGCGCCGTCGACGACATGCTCACCCTCAACGGCCTCCGTCTCATCTGGGAACGCAACCACGATCGCCATCGGCGGCGATAAGACAGAATGTAGAGGATAGAGTGTAGAGGATAGTGTTTCAGGGTTAGGAAACACTTTTGCTTGTCCTCCCCGCCCTGATCTGCCGCCGCAGATCCGTCGTTGTTTTTGCCTTTCTTGTTGTCATCCCCGAAGAATGAACGAGGTTTTATAAATTGTTGATTTAAATGGGTATTTACGCCGTCATTTTGGCTGTGTAGGAACTGTGCAGGGCTATTTGCAGAATTACTATTGAAATCGCCGGAAGAGGGCCGGGAGAAACCCGCAGGGTTTCTCCCGCGCCGCTGAAGAATGGCAGACGGGAGCCTCAGCTTCCCGCCTGCCGATCTTGATGTGTCATCCGATTGTCCCATAGCTGAGGGTGTGATTTTCATGCTGCAACTTCCTCCAGTTCCTCGTTGGTTACGCTGTACCCTACGGGCGGTTCCAATGCAACAAGAATGACCGTAGCCGTCTGTTGAATCACTTCCAAGCTCTCGGCCAACAGTGAAGCGTTGCCGTGATAAAGCTGGATATAGTCGGCGCTGGCCGAACCCGTCACCAAGCCAACGGCCTTCCCGACAACAAAGGCCACTGCCTCGGCTTCTGTCTCGCGCACGGTCTTCGTGGTGATCGTGCGGCGTTCAGCTTTATGCAGCAGTTCGTGCGCAGTTTCGTGGACCAGCGTTGCAAACTCTTCGGCCTTGGACTGGCCGGGCAGGATGGCGATGCGTCCGCCATAGCTCATGCCGAGGGCTGGCGCGATGTGCTTGTTATAGACAAGCGCGATGCCTCGGCTTCGAACGAATGAAGCCAAGCGTTCCAGATTTTCGCCGGGGTCGCCGGATACTTGGTGTATCTCTGGGAGGTCAACACCTTCGGTCTGCGACACGTCGAAGACGTAGGCGTGACGGAAGCCAAGCAAGATGCGCTCGTTCCGCTTGGTGATGTCCCTCTTGGCTTCCTCGTCCTTTTTGCGGCGAACACCGACGATGGGGGCAAGGATGCGAATGCCCTTCTGTCCGGCCTTGACGCTGCGGCCAAGGTTCCTCCACGTCCAGAACCCTGCGACTTGTATAGCGGTCGGCATCTGCCGCGCGATCTCCAGCACGTTTCCGAAGCTGTAATTGTGAAAGCGGCTCATCGCGTCGAGGTACGCGGTGAGGGCGTCCGAGTGTCCTGCCTCAAGCTGCTCAATGAGGCTCTTGACATTGGTGGCGATAAGTTCCTGCCTCTGGTTGCGGTTGTTGGATTTCCTCTGGCCGTCGATGCTGGTGGTGTTGGCTGCGGTATTCATGGGTGCTTCCTCCTTGGGGTTGTGGAGTGGTGGCTTATGCGGGGCGCGAATGGTGTTTCGCATCGTGCCAATCGAGTACGGGGGTGATATGGGTTGCGGTGAGGTCTTCCAGCCCATCGCTGAGGAGTTCCACGGGAACATTCCCAAGAACCTCTCCGCAGGTGGGGCAAGAGACAGTGACCGTTTCGCCGCAAAAGCCCAATTCCGCGAGGTCTACGGTGTCCTCGCCGAGGAGGTAGTCACCCATCCGCACGTTGGCGAAACGCCGCCATGTGAAGGGGTTTGGTATGTTTGGTGGAGTGGTTCGCATCTGGCCTCCCGCTTTTGCGTTTGCACGTCCGCGTTGAAACGCGGCATGTACATGCCGAACGCCTCCTGGCGAAGGCGGGGGTAGCAAGGTGCAAGGGAGGGGTCTCCCCACCCGGAGCAAAGCGGAGGGCGAGCGCAGCGAAGGTCTGCACAAGCGAAGCGCGGAAGATTGGGGAAGCCCTTGTCGCCGCGCGGGGGGCGGCGCCCCCTAGGGAGGCTTGGTTTCCTTATCCAGTGCGCATCAGCGCACAGGAACTATAGGGAAGGCGTTGCGGGAGGGAACGTCCCGCAAGAGGCGGAAGCGAAGAAGCTCATGCAGTCGAGCTGCGAAGTCTCTCCCAATTCGTCACCGTAAGGACTGTAACGACGGACACACGAACCGTCACGCCGACCGTAGAGGGACTGAAGCTGATCGGCAGCGACAATCGCCCGTATTTAAGAGTAAGCACACTGGCGAGGCCGCGCTCAGGGAGAATCGGGTCGAAACGCCTGACCGCTAACGGCGAACCTAAATTCATTTGACATCGGATATCCGTCGTGTCACCGTTACCTATCCGAATATCGATCTGCCCGCGTCATCTACCTCTCCTTTCGATCAAGCGAGACAGTGACCAACATTCGTATTCATGAAATAAAATTCCTCCGGCCCGCACCTGATTCATCTTTCCGTTTCGAGGAGACCTCGGTTGAGATTGCTCGGGAAGTGTCAAATTTTTACGCTGGCTAGGCGTGCGCATTTGGCGGCGCGTATTTTGGTGCTGTTTGCGTTCACCGTCTTGCTGGCGGGATGCGCCATTTTTGTTCACTGCAACTGCGGAGGACTTCCTGTCGCTGATGCAGGTGGGCCATACACCACAAACGTTGGCCAGAGCACAACTCTCGATGGATCGAAATCGACAGCACCTTCGGGGCGAACGATCACCGCCTATGCCTGGAGCTTCGGCGACGGCAGTTCAGGAACTGGCGTGCAACCGACGCACGCCTATGCTGTGGCTGGAACACATACGATCACACTAAGAGTAACGGATTCCAAAGGGGAAGTTAGCAATCCCCAAGGGTTCGCGACCGTCACGGTTATTCCGCTTCCGGTGGCTGACCCGGGCGGCCCTCACGCAGCAACCTTTGGACAACCCATCCAGTTCGACGGTTCAAAATCCACAGCTCCGACCGGACAGCAACTCACCTATCTTTGGGATTTTGGAGACCACACTTCAGGAAATGGAGTCCGGCCGACTCACACTTATGCGTCGGCGGGAACATACACAGCAACACTCACGGTCACCGACAATACCGGTGGCGTGAACTCTGCAACCGTACAGGTCTCGATTCTGGTTGCCTCAACAAGCTTGGTAGCGTTGGCCAATCCATCGAGTGTCACTTTTGGGAGCCCGACCACATTGACCGGAAGGGTGACCCCTTCGACAGCAACCGGCACCATCGTGTTCCGTGATACGGCTACAAATACTGTCGTCGGCACCGCGACGCTAGTATCTGGCTCAGCTTCCCTGACCGGTGCATTGCTGGGGCAACCCGGTGATCACCAGATTACGGCGACGTATTCAGGCGATTCAAATTTTTCGGCTTCGACGAGCGGGCCCATAACAGTAACCGTCAGCAAGATCGTCCAGACGATTACGTTCCCTGCACTGCCATCTTCGGTGGTATACGGTGCTGGACCAATAACACTGACCGGGACTGCAAGTTCCGGGCTTCCCGTAAGCTACACGGTGACCTCGGGGCCTGCAACGGTAAACGGCTCAACGCTGACGATTACGGGGGCGGGAATGGTGAGCGTGACGGCTTCCCAGGCCGGAGATACGACGCACGCGCTCGCAACTTCTGTCACGCAGATGCTTACGGTGACCAAAGCTTCAGTGACGGTAACGGCAAATAATCTCAGCCTTGTGGCAGGTTCGACGATACCAACTTTGACCGGCACCCTCGCCGGACTGGTAATCGGTGACACTTTCAACGAGACATACACGACCACGGCTTCACCATCCAGTGTGCCGGGGACGTATCCGATCATGCCTGCACCGCTACCGCCTAGCTTGCTGGCCAATTACTCGGCTGTTCTGAATAACGGTATCTTGACCATAACGGCCATTCCACAAACGATCACGTTCCCTGCGCTGCCATCTTCAGTGGTATACGGCGCAAGCCCGCTTACGCTGAAGGCAACAACGAGTTCCGGGCTTCCTGTGAGCTACTTCGTGGCGTCGGGGCCCGCCACAGTGAGCGGCTCGACGCTGACGATCACCGGTGCAGGCATGGTGAGTGTAATGGCTTCCCAAGCCGGAGATACCACTCATGCGCTCGCTACTTCCGTCACGCAGACGCTTGTAGTGACAAAGGCTCCTCTAGTGGTGACGGCAAACAGCCTCAGTTCGCCGGTCGGCTCCTCGACCCCCACCCTCACAGGCACCCTTGTCGGTGTAGTGAACGGGGACAGCATCACCGCGAGCTACTCGACAACCGCGACTGCAAGCAGCCCGCCCGGAACATATCCGATCACTCCAGCGCTTGTAGACCCCAACAACCACCTCAGCAATTACAGCATCATGTCAAACAGCGGGACACTGACGATAACACTTGTTCCGCAGGCAATCACATTCCCTGTACTGCCATCTTCGGTGGTATACGGCACTGCACCCATAAGCCTGACAGCGACTGCGACTTCCGGGCTTCCTGTAAGCTACACGGTGACCTCGGGTCCTGCTACGCTGAACGGCTCGACGCTGACGATCACGGGTGCAGGCATGGTGAGCGTGACGGCTTCGCAGGCCGGAGACACCACGCATGCACCGGCAACTTCCGTCACGCAGACTCTTACCGTCACCAAAGCTCCATTGACGGTCACAGCCAATAATCTCAGCTTGGCGGTCGGTTCCTCGATCCCGACCCTCACAGGGAGTCTCGTCGGCGTGGTGAAAGGAGATCTCATCACCGCGAGCTACTCTACAACGGCAACAGCAAGCAGCCCACCTGGAACATACCCGATCAGTCCATCGCTCGTAGACCCCAACAACCGTCTCAGCAATTACAGCGTCACGGTAAGCAACGGGATACTCACAATAACACTTACATCGCAGACGATCACATTTCCCGCCCTGCCATCTTCGGTGGTGTACGGTGCCGCCCCCATAACCCTGATGGCGACTGCGAGTTCCGGGCTTCCCGTGAGCTACACGGTGACCTCGGGGCCTGCAACGGTGAACGGCTCGACGCTGACGATTACGGGGGCGGGCATGGTGAGCGTGACGGCTTCCCAGGCCGGAGACACCACGCATGCACGGGCGACATCTGTTACTCAGACTTTTACTGTCACAAAAGCTTTACTGACGATCACAGCCAATAATCTCAGCTTGGCGGTCGGCTCCTCGATCCCAATCCTTACAGGTACCCTCGCCGGCGTGGTGAACGGGGATGGCATCACTGCGAGCTACTCGACAACAGCGACGGCAAGCAGCCCGCCTGGAACATACCCGATCACTCCAGTAGTCGGGCCTGCGAACCTTCTAATCAACTACACGATCATTACTACTAGCGGTGCTCTCATCTTATCTGCGAACACACAGTCAATCACGTTTCCAGCAATAGCTTCTGTTGTATACGGAACCGTACCGTTGACGTTGAATGCGACGGCAAGTTCAGGATTGCCGGTCAGTTACCAAGTCGTCTCGGGACCGGCGACGGTGAACGGCTCGACACTCACGATTACAGGTGCAGGCCTGGTGAGTGTGACGGCTTCGCAGCCTGGAGATGCGACCCACGCAACTGCAACCCCAGTCGCCCAGACACTTATCGTTACTAAGGCTCCTCTCACGGTGACGGCAAATAACCTCAGTCTCCCCGCGGGCTCCACGATTCCAACTCTCACCGGGGCCCTCATAGGTGTGGTGAACGGCGATGCTATCACTGCGACCTACACTACGACAGCAACAGCCAGTAGCCCCCCAGGTACGTACGTGATCGTACCAGTAGCAGGGCCCGCAAATCTCCTAGCTAACTACATGGTTATCACTGTCAACGGCACGCTTATCCTCAATGCGACATCATCTGGGCCCGCCAGTGTGAGCTACACGTACGACAGTCAAGGAAGACTGTCTACTGCAACATACACAACTCCGACCGGCACTGTGACTATCACGTACAGCTATGACAGCGCGGGTAACCGGACGTCTGTGGTGACGCAATGATTTCCATCCGAAATTTCGATCGGAATAATCGGGAGCAGACAATGGGCTTTCACAGAATCAATACCTATAGAATCCTTCTGGCTTTTTTATTAGCGTGTTTTTCCAACAAAGGGTCAGCGCAGACTGCAGTATTGAGTGTCGATCATCCGGCCACTATTCACTATTCTTCCACCACTCCGATGCCGTTCGTTTCGACGCAGCCTCAGCTCGCGCGGTCTGGCCGTGCGGTCGCATTGTTTAAGCACAATGCAGACTCTGACATCGACCCAGCTTATACAGAGCCCGAAGTCATTGCTATAGCCCGCTCTCTTCAATACGATCCTGACCTTATATTTGCTTACGTCCATGACAAGATCGAGTTCTCTCCACTCTGGGGTGTCTTAAAAGGCCCTGTGGGGACTATCTTGGATGGACGCGGTAATTCGTTCGACCAGTCTGTTCTGATGGTAGCGCTACTTACACAGGCGACCCTCCATAATGCGGCCATCTCAAATCCAGCTTTTGAATTTGGTCAATTGCACCTCACCAATACCCAACTAAAGGACTGGCTGCATGTTGATGGAAGTCCCGACTCGATCAACTCGATTTTGGCCGGTGGCGGAATCCCGGGAACGGCATACGCAGACGGCAGCGCAGACATAGGCCACCTTTGGGTAAAGGTATCCATTAATGGGAATTCATATATCTTCGATCCCGCATTCAAATCTCATACATGGAAGCCCGGGATGATCGACAAACTCCCCAACATGATGGGTTACACACAGTCTCAATTTGTCGCAGACGCGAACTCCACCAAGACCGATGACTCTATAGTAAATATCAAGCGCGATCAGCTTCGCGATGATCTGAAGCAGTATGCAGCGGCAGTCGACAATTATATCCAAAAAAACCTTCCACGGGCTAGCGTGGATGATCTTCTGGGCGGTGGAACGATCAATGCGTTTCCAACCTCAAATGGACAAACGGTGCGCCAATCATCGAACCCCAATCAACTAAATTCTCCAACTGAATGGACAACAATACCGGACGAATTCTATGCAAGCTTGTCTATCACTCTTCCCGGGCAAAGTACGCCAGTACCTGTCTTCCGCTCTGTCGACCTCTACGGCCATCGTCTCTCAATTTTCTTTAATGCGTCTTACGTTCCTAAACTTTATTACGATGGTGGCGTTGTCACAACTGGTAAGGCCGCGACCCGCGGCAGTTCTGTGGCAGTTAGCTTCGAGATAAAAACTGCGCCGCTTATGCCGAACGGACTTCCATTTATTGATCAGAAGGGGCCGCAATATATTGCGGCTCAGACGAATGAGAATGGCGGCGTAGCGGGGTACGTCATCGTAAACGGCTGGGACCAGGTTGGTCGCGGAATGATTGAGAAACATAAGTCACTGCTCAATAACGCGCTTACCGCCCGCGAAGCTCCCTCCTCAGAGGAGGTGCTTGGCGAAAGCCTTCTTGCCAATGGCACTACCTGGCTGGCGGAGCGCGCGCAGCAACAACGGATCACAGATCTGTTACTAGGTACTACTACTCAATACGTGTATGGGGTCGGTATTGCTGGAGAGGCTGTCGGCCCCTCTCTTGCAAGCCCATATGTCGACCTCCCTTTCAATGTTGTCAATACACCGTCTAGAATCGCTGGAACTTCGAAGGCCTCGGCGGCCGCAAGCTCCCTGGCTGCGTTTGTTGATGATTCCGGCATTTCAAGCATCTTGGAATCCGCTACCCTGGAGCAAAGTCAGGCTCAGGTATCCGGGTTCACTGCGGCCTCTACCGTCAAGCTACTCGACACAGCAATACAGAACAATGACCCATTGGAAGACATTGATGATTCTAACTGGACGACGAAACAAGCCTTGATGAAACCAAACTATTCATTGGCAGACCTCTCGGCGATCGATTGCTGGATCACTGGCCAATCGTTGCCTTCGGCACCCGTATGCAATGTACAGATACCGGGCTCTCGAGTCATCGCGCCACTTCACGGTAAGATCACGGCGGGAAAATGGACAGGCGTCGGATATACGGCTTTGAATGCGGTCGATCCTACCAGCACTACGATTGAGAGCGCTATCAGTGGCGGCCTTAGCGGGGGATTTGGCGCAGTTGACGTTCAACCTAATATCTTCGAGGGGAATATTATCTCCTCACTCACCTTACCATCGAACTTTTCTCTCACTTCCCTGGGCTGCTCCTACCTCTGCGGAGCGGGAACTACCATCTCCGGCAATGGGACCGGCACCGGACTGATCGCCGATCCGCTGGATCATACCAAGGGCAATTACACAAATGCACATTCCGACCTTTCGGTAGGACCCAAAGAATTTCCCTATGGCCTTGAACTCAAACGCCTCTACGATTCGGGTGCAAGAAATGTAGTAGCCCCATTCGGCTCAGGTTGGACTAGCAATTTTGCGATCACGGCAACTGTTGCCAGCGACCCTTTCGCAGGCACATGCGGCTCGACCCTTCTGAGCTGCGTTGATGCTATCGTCGCGCTTTATGTTTCATCTGATCTTGTAAAAGGGCAGTCGGTTCAACCCGGCGCAAAAAATCTAGAAATGTTTGCCTTAGAAGTGATCGTTAATCGTTGGTTCGCTGACCGGTTGAACCAAAATGTCGTTAACGTCGCTCAGGGATGGACGACCGAGCAGTTCACTCTTCTGTCCGAAGGGACCGATACAGCGCCGACCTATGCGCCGCCAGTCGGATCCGTTGCAATACTTGATAAAAGCTCGGGCAGCTTTCGCTATCGGACCAAATCTGGCGACACTCTCGGCTTTAACCCCACCGGTCAGATCTCCACATGGACCAATGCTGCGGGTGCGTCGGCCAACTTCACCTACTCGGGAGCGAATTTAGCACGCGTTACCTCAGCAACTGGCCGCACTTTTTCCTTCGGTTATGGTGGCAGTGCTAGAGTCACTTCCGTTTCGGACGGTAGCAGAACGGTAAAATACGACTATACCGAAAATCGCATATTACTTACATTCACGGATGCGCTGTCCAATAAAACGAACTACACCTATTATTCAGCTTACATTCCGGGACTTGACGGCTACTCGCTGAGTGGATTGCTCGCCAATATCTCCTATCCATCCAATCCGACCAATGCGTTTATCTCAAATATGTATGACGATCTGGAACGCGTCATGCAGCAGCAGGATGCGGAAGGACACATTACTACTGCCTTCTTCTCCGGTACCCGCACCGAGATTGACGATCCGACCGGAGTCCGGCATGTCTGGAATCTCGACGCGCAGGGAAATGTCCTGTCTGAGATCCAAGACTTTGGTCCATCGCCTCACCTCAATATCACGACGGTCAATACCTACGACACCCAAAGCAATTTGATTTCCGCATTGATGCCGGAAGGTGATTCCATTGGCTACACGTATGACGCACTCAACAACCCGCTTTCCATAACGCATACCCCAAAACCCGGGTCCGCTTTGGCGCCGCGCGTTACGGCATTGACCTATATAACCCCTGTCACGTCTTTGCCAAACTTTGAAGAAGTCGAGACATATAAAGACCCCGCTGGCAACGTAACAAGCTACTCCTACGATTCCTCAAAGGGCACACTCTCCAAGAGCGACCCACCCGCAATCATTAAGCCCGGGTTCTCCTCTGGGATTGTGCCGGAGCAGACGTTTACCTATACGGGGCTTGGACTTTTACAAACGTCTCAGGATGCTGAGGGAAGAGTAAAACAGTACGATTACGACCCGGCTCATTCTGATCAAGTCGTCAAAGTGACAGTCGACTCGGGTCGGCTGAACTTGGCCAGTCAGTATGGTTATGACGCAGTTGGCAACGTCACCTCGGTAATGGACGCCAACAACCACAAAACCTCGATGAAATATGACAATCTTCGGCATCTTATCGAAGAAGATGCCGCCGTCAGCGGTGTCGTCACAAAGAAGACGTATTTCCCCGACGGTCCTGTCAAGACTGTGTCGCGTCAAATCAACACCACTACTTCGGAGACGACTAGCTACACCTACACTTTGTCAGACAATGTCAGCACCGTCACAGATCCGTTAGGGAACACGACGACCGCGACCTACGACAACGATGACCGGGTGGCGACAGTCACACAGTCGATCACTTCAACCAAGAGCAGACAGAAGTCATATAGCTACGACGCTCTCGGCCGCATCTATCAATTGATTGATAGCACTGCCGGAGCTGCGCCTACCGTTCTCGAAACTCACGCATATACGCTTAATGGCAAAGAAGCTAGCTTTGCCGATGCAAATGGTAACGCGATCTCATATGGGTATGATGGCTTCGACGAACAGAACCTCATTACCTATCCTGATTCAAGCACAGAGACTTTCGCCTACGACTCTGATGCCAACGTCTTGCAAAAGACGACACGTTCCGGGAAAACCATCGACTTCACCTACGATGCGCTGAATCGTCTGGCGACAAAGACGCCGCAGGATGAAATCGCAGGCCAAGTGACTTACGGCTATGATCTTACCGGCCTTCTTCTCCAGGCTTCCGACGGTTCCAGTACAACCCCGTACTCGATTGGATACGATACTGCCGGACGGCCCATATCCTATACAGATCAACAAGGCAGAGCCGTACAGGTCGCTTATGATCTCGCTGGTAATCGCACAGAGTTGCATTGGCCGGTTGGTACGGACGGTAGCGGCTCGTATTGGGTGAAATATGCCTTCGATGCCATGAACCGCATGACCAATGTGCTGGAAAACGGGACGACGCCTCTCGCGCAATACACATGGGATACGCTGTCGCGGCCTACCCTCATCTCTTATGGAGACAACACGTCAGATGCCTTTACTCAATATGACTTGGCAGACAATCTAAAAACACTTGCAATGACGTTCTCTGGCCCGGTTGTAAGTACGACCTTCAATTACACGTGGTTCAACAATCACCAGCGTCAATCGACTCAAACGAGCGACGGGAGGTTTCTATACCTGCCCAACCCAGGAACGATTAGTTACGGCGGCGCAGACGCAAACAATGGGTATACAAGCATTAGCGACAGGTCCGGGACTGCCAATATCACCTACGACACCAACAAAAATTTGCAATTCGACGGTGCACGAACGTTGACATTCGATGTCGAGAATCGTCTGGTGCAAGCGCAGTCCATGCTGTCCGGAACGAGTCAGTATCTCTATGATCCGCTTGGGCACCGCAAGCTTAAGCAGGCACAAGGTATCGTAAAGCAGTTCGTCCTTGCTGGCGATCAGGAGATTGCCGACTATCAGGGATCGGGCGTCGGCATACCGTTCATGCTCACGGTCCGGGGAGCTGGTAACCAGCCTATCGCTGCAATCTCTCCAAGCACTGGCGCGCATGTGTATTACCATCCGGACATAATCGGCAGTACCGTGGCGTCAACCACGCCCGGCACTTCAGGCCCAGCAGAGTTCTATGTTTATGATGACTACGGTAGTTCGTTCGGCGGTATGTACCTTCCATATCGCTTTGCCGGATATCGCTTCGACGATGAAACTGGCCTTTACTATGTGGGAGCTCGTTACTATTCGCCGACAGCGGGCCGTTTTTTGCAACCAGACCCCGCAGGCACGAGCGGAGGGAACAATCTATACGCCTACGTAGACAACGATCCAATCAATCTGACGGATCCAACCGGTCTTTCGGCGCAGGAGACAGGCAGCGATTCGGCTCAACCACAGAATGCGTACCCGTTAACGGATAGCAGCGGGAATACGGTGCTGGGGGCAAATGGCCAGCCCGCTCTTATACCCAGCGGTTTCGATGTAAGTGGAGTTGTACAAGCTGGCGAATTTAATTCTGTAATGCAGCATGTGCCTGATCCGGGACCAGCACTATCTTTACTGCTGACAGGCGCAGAACTCACTAACTTTGGCAGGGGAAACTCTTGGGATTTGCAGAGACTCAACGGAAGTTTTGATGCGCGCTTCGTCGATTCAGCCACGATATTGATCGGAATGTATTCGGCCGCTGCTGGGGTACCGCGAAGCGTAATCCTTAACATCGAGAATGTCGTCGCTGGTGGAAGCCACTACGCCGAGGGAACGCCAATGGACTCGACCTACACAAATCTGCCAGTGCGAAATGTGACGAATACTGATATAGGAATGGGACTCGTGCGGTCGGGTGCGTATGTCCCATAGGAGGATGCGATGAAGAGAAGAAATAAAATCATATTGTTGTTCTCAACTCTATTTGGGCTGACAGTGGCGATCGCGATCTGTTTCGTGTGGCCTCGTAATCACCTTGAAGTTCAGGTGCATGAAACTAAGAGGAGCCCCGATGGGAAGTGGACGGCGGTGCTGCAGATTGAGGTTTATAATTCAGCCTCGGTTGTTAATGATGCGGTCTACGCAGTGCGGTTGAAAGGGCCAACGCAGGAGGATCGCCAAGGTGATTTGGTTATGAACGTACCAGTGAACTATCCCGGTCCTGAGCCCTCTATCGACTGGACCGACGACAAGCTTGTCATTACACTGACCGGTCATCAAATGTATCAATATTTCGCAAATCCTGTCAGCGGTATTTATATAATCGTACAGCGAAAGTAGAGTTTCAGAAGCAACTTTCCGTTACTCAACACGACGTAAAAGACAAGATTTTGTGGTAAACCTCTCGCTTGCCGTTCTCGGCGCCATTCTCAGATGGCATCACGCCAGAAGGCGTATATGCGGGCTGACTGGCCCTCTCTGTTGTTTACTACATCCATATATTCAGTGAGGTCAATCTCAAAACGTGTTGGGGCTAGCGTTTTTACGAGCTTGCTTGAGCCTCTTCCCGTACTTTCGTAAACGCGCAGCCAGTTCGGCGCAGAGCCAACGAAGACGAGGTGGACGATGCACTGCTGCACTCGGCCCCGTCCAAATGAAGATGTTGAAGTGTAGTACCCGAATCCCAATTTGACGCAGCGTGGAAGCGTGCATTTCAGCAAAACTCCAAAAGGTTCGTTCGCATCGATGGTTTTCAGAAACGGAACCGCAATCTTCTTCGATATACCTTCAGTTCCTATCAGAATCGGGCGTATCGGATGCATCATCTCGGGATCGTTGATCAGATCAAATGCTACACAGTGCAGTTGCTCGAAAGGCGTTCCCGCATCGGAATCAAGACTGAAATCCATCGAGGACACGCCGTTCGTTCGGCAAAACCCTGAATACTTCCACTCAATCTCCATGTCTTCACCGTCAATCCTGACGGTGTGACGAACCGCTTGGACAACGAAGTTGCGGTTCACCCGACGACGTAGGTTTGCGATGTTCAAGGAGTCGATGCTATGGCCTTCGATCACGGTCGAGGCCGAATTCAAAGCCATCCGCTGCCGCCGTGCATACCACCACAACGCAAGCGAGAGACAGACCAAACTGAAACTGATGAGCACCAGCCAGGCTCGCGACTCGATAAGAGCGAGGATGCTGACGCCGGTCCCGAGGATCGTCGCCAACGCGGCTAAGGTGTCGAGAGACATCTGCTGACTAACAGAACAAGCCGGCCTCTTTGGCCGGCTTGTTGTTCTCATGTTGGGTTGGTTTCATTCAAACATTGGCCTGCCGCCACCTCCGCCGCCACCGCCGGACAGCATCGTGCGTGTCTTCATCGTGGGCTCCTTTCTGCTTCCCTCGCGGGAATCTGGATTGCAGAGAGCATACTACGCAAACAGTGTCTATGTAAACAAGGTAGACGTATTCCCTGCACTCTCGAACACTCGTGTATGTGAGCGAAAGCTATTCCAATCTGGTTTTGAGGGCTTTGGGGCAAAGAATAAGAGAGCTGCGTACCGAACAGGGGTACTCGCAGGAAGCTTTTGCGGACAAATGCGGGGTGCACCGGACCTTCATGGGAACGGTCGAGCGCGGCGAGAGCAACTTGAGCTTTGAAAACATTCTCAAGGTGACGACCACTCTTGGCGTCACCTTGTCCGCGCTCTTCGCGGATATTGAGGGCAAGGCCAGGACTTTGACAGCGAGATCGGTGAGGTCCAAATCCAGTCCCACAAGCAAACCCTGAGCGTGTCCTTCAGCAGCCTGGATCGTAACGGCTTTGCATCAAGACACAGACCTGCTAGACGATCCGTATGCCTCATGAAAAACCGGCCGCACGATCGCATCAACTCGAAGTCTTGCAAAGCATGACTGAGCTGATGGACAGTTTGCCGACGAACGAAATGAAACGCGAGGTACTTGCATTTCTCGCGGCGAGCTTGGGCGTCATCGTCAAAGAACCGCCAGCCACGAGACCGGGGACGGGATATCGATTCAGCCCACGGCGCCGGAAATAATGCGATTACGCAATGTCCCAGGGATTCAGGATCGTGAGCCCCATGTCTTCGAAGTCCTTCACGTTGCGGGTCACAAGTGTAAGGCCATGTTCAAGAGCTGTGGCCGCGATCTGACCATCAGGAATACTAAGCGGGCGGCCTAGCCGTTGCCGGGCCGCATCGATAGTGCCCCAACGCTCGGCAATCTCATAGGTCATGGGCAGGATGCGTCCGCGAAATCGCGGAATTAGCTTCTGATGAAACCAATTCTCTAGATCGCTACGCCGCTTGCTGCCTGGAAGCAGAGCGAACCCCTTATGCAGCTCACCAATCGTGACGACGCTTAGGAAAAGCTCGGTCGGAACTTGGCTGAATACCCATTTCTCCACGCGCGGTTCTGGATTCAAGTGCATCAGTTCCGACGGTACATTAGTATCGAGTAAGAAACCACTCATCCGAAATCGACCGTGCGACTAACAGAATGATCGCGAGCGAAAAGCGTGTCGATCTCGTCATCGGTCATCAGGCCGCGCACCTTGGCGAAGACCTGCTCTAGGCTTTCGTCTTCAGCCGGTACGTCGGTCGAAGGGGCAAGGAGGGCGCCTTCCAGCAACTCTGCGGCAAACGCTTCAGGGCGGCGACCTGAACTTTTCGCTCGCTGGCGCAAAGTGGCCTCGGTTTCCGGTCTGATGTCAAGTGTGATGTTCATGGTCGGCCTCCCCGCTGTAGCTGTTCTTAAACCTAGCGCTAGCAATCGGCAAGGTCAACCAGAGCTGGAGCAGTGCGCTCAGTTTTATTGTATTTCCAATTTTCCGGCGATCGAAATCTGGGGTACGATTGTCCGCATCATGGGAAAACCAATCTGTGCAGTTCCGCTCCCTCCTGAGCTTCAGCGGGAACTACCTGCTGGGGCCTTAGTCTATTCCTTCGACGGCGAGATGGTTTTTCGCTCGAAAAACCCAAACCTTAACCAAGAACCGCGAACCTACAGTCTCTTGCCCATTCAGGACAATGAGGTGATGTACGAGCGCCGCTGGCCGGGTCATCCCATGCAGGACACTTATTTGTCGGTCGAACACTTTCACGGCCACGCCGTGACGATGTTCTTCTTCTACTTTCCAATCCCAAAGAAAACGGTCGCCGTTCTATCGGAGAAGTTCCTGCCGATGGTGAAACAGGCCGCGAAGAACCTGCCGGTCACGCAGGAGCTTTACGCCGCCGCCGAGAAAATGTTTCCGGGAGATGATCCTGAGAACGGGCCAATGTACCGTACCGCTTCCTTTGCTGCGATGAGCTGGTCCACGCATCAGTGGATATGGATCAACAGCACGCTTGCGGCGGGATTTGTGGTTGAGGGACCTGTCCCGATCACGAAGTTGCTTGCGAAAAGTATGTTTACACGAAACTTCGTCGGTAAGCGGCTGGATCAAAACGACCGGAACACTTCCATGATCGATCAACTGGTGGTGCATCTCCGCCAGCAGATGAACCAGCAACTGCAACAGAATAACGACGCAGGTGGACGGCTATAAGCTTCGCCGTTTGCAGCCATTATGGCAAACGGCTAAATACCAGGGTCGTCATAACGAAGCTTGCGCCGCAGCTTCGGCTGCGGTGCTCGTCTGCCGTCCTTCCGAAAGCCTGTTCGCGCGGATGGTGCGACCTGCACCGCCGCGTCGAATGCTTCTTTCACGAGGTCTTTGGCCTTACGCCGAAAAACCTTCTTCATGGCCTCTGCTTGGGCGTGCTGTTCCTTTTCAGTCTCGACATTCACGTCCTGCATCCGCTCGCGAAAGGTGGCAGCTTTTACCTCCGGCAGCAGGCGAACCGGATTAAGTTTCAGGCCCTTGTATTGAACGACCCAATCGCGGCGGTCACCGGGCGCGAGCTCGACCTTTAACGTTTGGAGCATCGCCCGCATCTCTTCGCCGCTGTGCGTGGCGGCCCATGCCGCCCGCACGATCTTTGTTAACTGGTCGCGATTCCCGCCCCTCTCCTTAATAGCGTGCACATCTCGATCAGAAAGACGGCGGTTTCTGGGCTTGTTCTCTTTCGTAGGTTCGACCGCGGGACGCAGCTTGTATTGCTTCTCGGCCTCACGGGCGATGCGATGGTGCTGCTGGTGATCGTTGCCGAGTTTCACAAGGCGGTTCTGCTCCGGGTCGTAGCGCGACCAAACAACATGAACATGAAGGCCCTTTTGGGCGTGCTCGTGACTGACGACGGCGCGCGGACAGTTCGTAAATCCGAGGCTTTGCTCCAGCTTCCCAATGGTCTCGTGCCATTGCCCCTCGTTTATTCTTTCGCCGTCACAAAGGCGGATGTGCGCATGGTAGAGAATTTTGCTGCCTTTGGTCTTGCAGCGGCCAATCATCTCCCAATCGGTCAGCGACTTTCCGAGCGCATCCGACGCGCTATCTCGAAGTTCCCAAAGGCGGCAGGTCTCGTTTTCTTTTGCGGTGAGAAGGTAACGAGCTAGATTGCGACCACTGTTATGCTCGATGCCTTTAATAATCATGGCGCGATGGCCGCACGAACCTCGTCTCGGATTTCTTCGAGCAGGTTTTTTAGAAGTTTAGCGTCCCGAAATTGCGACAGGTCGCCGTTGGTGTTCGCTACCTTGGCGATCTGATTGAGGTTTGTGCCGATGCGGCCAAGCGCAAGGAGAACGTCGGCCAGCTTGGCATGATCGACGCTGCGACGATATTTTCGTTTCGGCATTGGCGCATTGAGAAGCTGGGCGCGGGCAATCGTCGTCACATCGACGGCGGCGGTGTCCGCGTCCTGCTTCAGGCGAGCGAGTTCCTCGGGCCTGAGGCGGATGGTGATGCGTTCCGAAAGATTTTGTGAGGGCCGCGCCATCGGACTCTGCACGCTCGCTGAGAAGGGGGTCAACGGGGGAAACTCCCCCTTGCAAGGGCGCGCTTCCAGCGCGAGTTTTGGCAGAAAAAAATTACACGTTCAACGTGTATTTTTGTCTGCCAAAACATTCCTTGCTTCCTTTCTTTCCTGTTAATGTCACCTCAAATGTTAAGGCTGCTACGAGACGGCTTCGCCCGTCTCGTAGCTCTCCCGGCACGGCTGTGTCCCGGTTCCTCAGCCGCCAGAATACAGGCGAGAATGATAGCTGAGGCAAGCATAACGGGTGCTAGGTAGCTGCGAAGATAACTAGGCACTGCGGAATATTTCCGAAGCGGGGCGGAAGGACGCCACAACTATCGAGGGTGCTGGGCTTGCATTTTGGCGCATGCCGGCACGCGGAGCGCTACACTGTTCGCGTGACTTACCGCCCCATTGAGAACAACAGCTTTCCGGCGTCCCCCGCTCACCGGGTCGTCACCCAAAGCACAAATGTGCATGGGACGGCGCACTGGATGAATGCAGACGAGGCGGAGGCTGCTGGCTTGAATGCGCCGGTCGGCGTCGTCCTGGGCCAAAAAAGCAACGGTGAGCTGCTGCGGTTTGCCGGAGACGGTCACATCATGGTATTCGCACCTTCCGGCGCAGGCAAAGGAATCGGCTTCGTCCAGCCGAACCTCCACGACTATCCCGGCTCGCTCGTCTGCCTCGATCCCAAGGGTGAAAACGCCATTGTCGCCGCCGAGCATCGCCGACGGATGGGCCAACAAGTGATTGTGCTCGATCCATTCGGCATGACAGGGCAAGCGAGTGACACCTACAATCCGCTCGGCGCGCTCACCTGTGCGGACGGTACAAGCGTCGGGCCATGGATTGAATGCCTGGCCGATGCGCTCATCCCTTCCCAAAGCGAAAAAGACAAACACTGGACTGACGGCGCCAAGAAATTTGCAGTCATGCTGCTGTGGTGGCTGGTCGCCCATGAGCCGCCCGCCCGGCGCAATCTCGTCCGTTTTTACGAACTCGCGTCGGGCGGGCGGGAACTGCTTTACAAGATCGCAACGGCGCTTAGCCAAGGTCATTCAACAGACGCCAATATCGCCCGCGAGTGCCGCGCGAAGGGTCTCTGGTGCCTGGATCGTCAAGAGAAAGAACTCTCGTACTTTGAAAGCGTGGCTAGCAACTACTTCGGGTGGATTGGAGACTTCGTTTGGAACAAAGTCCTGGGCGGGCCGCCTTCTCCTCCTTTGGCGCTGAAAACCTCTCGGGTGACCGTGTTCCTAGTGCTCCCGTTTCACCGGATGGAACGCTACCAGAGCTGGCTTCGCCTGATGGTGGCGGACTTCCTGTCAGCCGTCTATGAAGTGCCTGGAACACCAGAAGTCCCGGTTCTTTTTCTGCTCGATGAAGCCTATGCGGGCCTCGGGCGGATGCCCACCCTCACGAAAGCTGCCGCCGGCGTCCGCTCGGCGGGCGCGCGGCTCTGCTTCATCTACCAGGATGTCGAGCAGGTGAGCGAGCTTTACGGCAACACTTGGCAAAGTTTCGTCGCAAATTCCGGCGTGACGCTGTTCTGGTCGGTCAATGACCTCACGGCAGCGAAATATCTCTCTACGCGCTGCGGACAGAAGACGACACCGTTGCCCGGTCAACCGATGGGTGTCGCGGAGCCGCTTCTCCGCGTGGAAGACGTGATTTCTGCGCCCAAAGATGAAATCATTGGTCTTGTTCGGAACGCCCCACCCGTGCGTTTTACAAGGCTCGATGTGCGGGAAGATCGCCGGTTTAGCGGCTTGGCGCCGAACAAAACGTATGGCGCTCCAGTTCCCAGGACCTATGCATCCAGAAGCGAATACGTCCCCGTTGATCTTGAAAGCGTTGTCGTGAATAAGCGAAGCTACGACGATGACACCGCGCCACCACCCCCACCGGTCCAGCCAACCCAATCGTCCACCCCGCGCCATCCGTCGCATCTCGAAGAGATTTCGGAGCGGACGGGAATACCTACAAAGCTCCTCCAGACCCTAGAAGAGCAAAACGGAACCCTGATCCTTAGGGGAGCCGAACTCGGCGTCATCAATGCGCAGGGCATCTTCGAAGTCCTAATCTCGGCGGGTGATGAGGGCTGAGGTACTCCATAGCTGTTCACTCCCAAAGGAAATGGAAATGCCCCAAATCATCCGAAGCAGCTTGAATCGTTCCGCGTCTTTGCCGGCTTTACCGGCCCGTTTTTACAAATATCGGAGCCTGACAGGTTCATCGGCGCACTGGACGGAGACAATTCTACGGAAGAACGAGCTCTTTTTTGCAACCCGACGACATTTCAACGACCCTTTTGATTGTCGGCCGTGTTTCGTCACGAAAGCCACGGCCGCGCAGAAACAGAAATTTCTCTACGATATTCTTAAGTCAGGCGGATACGCTTCTTCGACAAAGCTATCCAAGCTGTCCAAACTGGCTAAAGCGCTCATAGATCATCCGGTTTATGAAGAAGCCCTCAGCGACGCCATCCGACACCTTGAGAACCGCTTGGATAATCACACAGGTATTCTCTGTCTATCGACAAAGCCAGACAATATCTTGATGTGGAGCCATTATGCTGACAGCCATCGAGGGGTTTGCCTCGGATTCGAGGGAGAGAATGGCTCTTGCCCCTTTCCAGCAGCGAAGCCCGTCCACTATCAGCCCAGGCGCGCGGTGTGCAATCCGGTTTTGGCGTCACGAGAAGAGATGAAGCGTTCGACCCTATTCACCAAGTTAGACACATGGGCATACGAAGAGGAGTGGCGCGTCACTTCAGGAACCGGATCGGGTTCGAAGAGTTTCGCTCCCCAGACGCTGAAGGAAATCATTCTTGGAGCGAAAATCTCTGAAGAATCGGAGGCGCTTGTCAGAAGCTGGATCAGGTGGCGTTGGTACCCAATAAAGGTACGAAGAGCAGTTCTTAGACAAGATCAATTTGGAATCATTATTCGCAGAGCCTGAACTCCGGAATCCTTTGCGAGGCTCCTGTTTGACAGGTCAAACGTAATCGAATTCAGAGAGTGTAGCGTCGCGACGAAGCCGAGATTGAAAAAGACTCTTCTTCATAAAGTTCTTTCGGATGGCTCCAGCTCTCTCTGCGGCTGTACCGAGAGCAGTGCAACAAATTGATTCCTATGCATCCCGCGTCGTAGCAACAGGCAAGATGGTTATCCTCTCAACAGTTCAAGAAACATGCAATAAAGGTCTGTAGGAAGCTCTGAACGCCTCGTCACATACGGCGGTCATACGAAACAGCTCCTTGTGAATTCGTCACATTATTCTTGACACCGTTTGGGCGCTAGAAATATGGTTCGTGTCAATTGCGGGCCTGAAAATTTTCCTGAGCTCTGAGTTTCATAATCGGAGCGATACACGGAGCCTTATATGCAGAGCCTCTCCGAAAGACTAGGCACTCTGATGGTGGGGTGTTTCATTTGCGCCGGCGTGCCTGCACAAACTTCTACAACACCCTCAAAGGTTAAAACAGCATTCGCGTCTACAGCGGTATCTGCTGTGACATTGAATGGAACGTTTGTTTCGATAGAGGGCTCGCTAAGGCAAGCAGGGGACGTACATCTTTCCGCGGGGAGCGACGGAACCTATTCAATATTGCTCGGGAAACAGTCTGGGGCCGCCGGAGAAAAACGGACACTAAGCGCGCCCTCCGCCGAATGCACGTGGAACGACAGCCGCGGCGACAATTTCCCAATTGACCCGTATAACTGCCAAACGCCAACGTGGTTCCTTCCCTTGCTGCCAACTTTACTTTCTTCCCAGTCAAGTCCTGAGTGGAAGATAGACGCTGTAGGCAAATCGGACGCTTCATTTCACCTACTATTCACCCATATCTCAACCACGGGCTCGAGCGATCAGCCCGTCGGGGCGGGCCCCGCGCTAGATGTGGAGGTGTCGAACGAAAGCTTCTTACCCACAAAAGCAAATTTCGTCATGTACACCGAAAACTCGAGCAGGCCACGCCTGAGTGTCGAGGTGCAATATCAAGACTATCGTTTGGTTAATGGCGTGAATGTACCATTCCGCATTAAGAGATTCGTCAATGGAACTCTCGTCCTGGATATTACCGTTACCAACGCGTCCGCGATCTAATTAAGGAGCATCATGCGCCCGACCCTATTGTGTGTCATTGCGGTCATGCTGTTTGGCGGACTGCTGCCAGCCAATTGCCAAGTTGCTACCGGGAGCTATCCTTTCGGATCGTTCGACAATAAAGGTTTCGACTCCATCAATCTCGGCAATCTGAACGCCCATTTTTCAATTCCCATTACGACGAAAAAAGGTCGCGGTGGTCTAGACTTCATCAACACTCTTGAATACGACAGTTCGATCTGGACTCCCGTCGGAACATCGGGCTCCCAATATTGGATACCGGCCACGTTGTGGGGATGGACCGCAGACATTGCCGTCATCACAGGGGACTTGCGGTTTAATACGACGACTGCTCCTTGTTTCTTTCCTGCTCCAGTTCATAATGCTCGCGTCGACCGGGGATTTGCCTATATAGATCCAAACGGTGCCCCGCACCCTTTCCGAATGAGTTCCAGTTTTATCGGCGGGGACGTGCGACAGTGCGCAACTGGAGGCTATGCAGTTGGGAGCGGTACCTTCCCCGCGAATGACGATTCTGGTATCAAGCTCGTCGTCAATTCCTATGGTAACTATCAGATTCAATATCCCGACGGGCGTATAGTCACTCCAACATATAACGCCGCTCCAAATCCGAACTATCTTACCGATCATAACGGCAATCAGATCACATCTACGGGTACAACTTTCACCGACACGACTGGTACAGTCGTCTTGACCCTTTCAGGAGCGGGTAATTCATCCAGTCCAAGAGTTCTAACCTACCCTACCTATGCGTCGGGAATAGCGGGGACGGCCACGGCAACAGTGTATTTCACGCCATACAACATCCAAACCGCATTCGGCTGTTCCGGAGTGTCAGAGTATTCAGGACCGGCCGATCTCGTCGATCACATTGTTCTTGCTGATGGCCAAACCTATACCTTTACGTATGAGCCGACTCCGGGGCACTTCGGAGATGTTACCGGAAGGATGGCATCCATACGACTTCCGGGCGGTGGTCACATCAATTACGCCTACTCGGGCGGGAGCCCAGGTGGGACCGAAAAAATTGTCTGTCAAGATGGAGGAGCGGCGAGTATCACTCGGTCTATGCCAGACGACCCTGCTGGCTCGACTTGGCTTTACGCAAGGACGCCTGGAGGGAGTGGCGCTGCCACTAGTCACACGGATGTGACGGATGGCCTGTCCAATGCCTCCAAATATGATTTCGTAAACGATCCCGCTGATCTGGTTAAGACACCATTAGTGGTGAGCCACAGTCAGTATCAAGGTTCAGCATCAGGCACGCCCCTCCTGACAGAAACCACATGTTACAACGGCGCCACAACATGCGTCGGACAAACCATCACCCTTCCTGTCACTGCAACAGATACGATTACCGGCTTGAATGGCACAACAAGCGTCAAAGAGACGACACAAACCTATAACAGTGATGGATTGTTGACTGGCGAGATCGACTACGACTTCGGTAGCGGCACCCCCGGCAGCCGAATTAGTGGGAGAACAATCACATATGCTCCCTTGACCAACGGTATAGTCGACCACCCAGCGACGATCGTTTTGTCGGGCAACTCATCCGCGTCGCAGCAGACTACGACATACACATACGATGGAACGACACCAACTTCCACATCCGGTCTGCCCCAACATATCTCGGTCAGCGGCTCACGTGGGAATTTGACCTCAGTCAGCGTGGCGTTGAGTACGTCGACATCTTTACAGACGTTACAACGCGCGTATGATGACGCAGGTCAGCTCAAATCTGAAACAGATGTGAGGGGTAGTAGTAGTACCTACACATATGATAGCGCCACTGACACGTTTTTAACTTCTCTCACAGACCCAACAACGGGCCTCATAACCCATGCTGCGAGTGCTACCTACGACGTTGCAAGTGGTTCAATCCTAACCTTCACTGACGAAAACGGCAATACCTCTTCATTAGTTTACGACTCCATGCTGAGGCCGGTTGCGTTGTCAGTCCCAGCATCCGGTTCAAGAACATTCAGCTATAATTTGGCATCTACCACTCCCTCAGTGACCACCAGCATATTGCACGCGGGTAGCACGTTCGTTAACGCGGTGTCGCATCTAGACCCTTACGGTCGAATATCAGAATCTGAAAACACCGACACCCCAAGTAATGACCTGGTCGATTATGTATATGACGCAAACGGGAGTCAGAAAAAAATTAGTAATCCATATCGGAGCGGCGCAACTCCAGTCTACACGCAATATGCGTACGACGGATTGGGCCGGGTCTTAACTGTTTTAGCGACTGATGGAAGCCCCTCTAGTACCACCTATTGGGGTAATTCAACGACTACTCAAGACGCGGCCTCCCAAGAAAAAGAGGTCTTTTCAGATGGTATCGGTAGAATATATAAAGCGCTGGAGCAAGACAGTGGTGGCGCCCTAACGCTCGAGACTGATTATCAATACGATCAAAATCAAACTTCTGGTGTCGGTGCACCTGAGACCTACCAGATGATTGTCACCCAGCAAGGCGGCTCGCTCGTGTCTTCGGACTGGCGAGTTAGAACCTTCACCTATGACACTCTCGGAAGGCAACTAATCTCCACTACTCCTGAAGCGGGAATTATTACCTATACATATCCCTTTAGCGGATCATATTGTGCAGGAGATCTCTCTCTCCCATGCACGCGTACGGACGCCAATACCACCGAGACAACATACTCTTATGATGCATTGAACCGCCTACTGAGCAAGACGTACAGTGGAACAACTGCGCCTGGAACCACAATTGCATCGAACACAGCTCCTGTCTATTACTCGTATGACGACTCCTCATACAACGGACTTTCCATTTCCAACGGGAAGGGCCATCGGACAGGCATGTCCGATGCCTCTGGGGCTACCGCTTGGAGCTATGACGGAGTTGGCAATGTGAAGCATATACGTAAGACCGTCAATGGAAATACCGGACAAGCAGATTATACCTATAATAGTGACGCATCCGTTGATACGGTGACGGACTTCAGCGGAGCCGTCTTTACCTACTCATATGACGTCGGCGGCCACCCCACACAGATTGTTGACAATACTGGGAATTCATACGCTGCAAGTGGGGTCTATGATGCTGCAGGAGACTTGACAACCTTAGCTCATCAGCTGACCACCGGTGGCGGAGATTACAGCCGCTCGCTACAATACAACACGCGCCTGCAACCCTCAATCATCTCGGCTACTCTGAACGGTAGCCCTATTCAGAGTCTCACTTATACCTATGGATCAGGCGGGACTAACAACGGCGACATCCTAGGCATCACCAACGGAATGGACATCACCCATCATCGCGATCAGGCCTTTTCATACGACAATCTCAATCGAGTTAAAACCGGTCATGATGGTACCCACTGGGGCGAAATCTACACCTATGATAACTGGGGAAATCTTTACGATACGTCGCCGCTATCGGGTTATTCGAGCGCGCATACTTTCACTGTGACAGCCGATTCTCACAATCAGCTTTCAAATCAGAGCTATGACGCCGCCGGACAAGTCACCTCTGACGAACATGGGCACACGTACAGTTATGACGCTGAAGGCCGACTGCTCTCGGCTGGCGGTGGCAGCTATGTTTATGATGGAGATGGTAATCGGGTGGAGAAAACTGCATCCAGCACTGTAACGTTATATTGGCCGGGAACTGACTCGACACTCGACGAATCTAATGGCGCGGCCAGCTCCTGGGCTAAGCAAGTCACCTTCAACGGGCTGAAGGTGTGGAGCGAAAGTGTAGGCGCTGGGGGTCTCTTTATGTTTCAGGACCACCTGGGATCAACGAGAGTTACCGGCGATGCCGCCGGGAATCTGAAAGATGATGTAGATTACATAACCTTTGGCTACCCTTTCGCAAACTACGGCCCCGGGTCAAACAACCACTATACGTTCACCGGCTATGAGTCTGATGAGAGCGAAAGTGACACTGACTATGCAGTGAATCGGAATCACGATACGGAGATGGGGAGATTCAATCGACCTGATCCTTATGACGGGAGCTATGACCTTTCCAATCCTCAAAGCTTGAATCGGTATGCCTACGTCGCGAATAATCCCTTATCGTGGACGGACCCTGAAGGATTGTCCATCTGGGACGGATGCAATGGAGGGGCTCACCCCGGAGAGAATGACGTTTTGAGTTTTTTCTTCGGCTGGATCGGTTGCCTGCACTTTTCAAACATTCCTGTTGGCGATCCTGGCGCCGGACTGTTTTCATTGATGAGTTTTGACAACGAAGTGCCCGTAGGTAAAACTGAGGCAATTGTCACCGCTCAATACAACTTCTACCCCAATCTAAATTTGCCGAGATTGAGCACAACCTTCAACTTAGCGAGCCCGCAAGTCGTCGTGTTTTGCAGGGGAATAGAACACCCGATTCCTTATACGGGCATCCCGTTGGGATATCTTGGGGCACAACACTGTGATGCTCTGGTAACTGTTGACGGCGTTTCCTATTCGATTTCGGCGGGACCGGACCCCCCGGATGGAAAGAATCAAGTGCTGCGACAATACATCACGCGCACGACGACGGTGCCAACCGGCAGCGTCTATTATGTTAAGGGTGCCGGATCTGGAGGTTTGGCCCATTGCCTTGTCAACACAGCGTCCTCGATGGCTAATGCTAAAAATCCGCCGAAATACAATCCGTTCAAGGGACCAAACAGCAATAATTCACTCAATCAGGTCTTTTCTAGCTGCGGCGTCAATTTGGGGTTAAAAGTTCATGGCCCATTTTTTTAGAAATCGGTTTTCGTCGGTCGTGGTGCTCGCAGCCTGTTTGCTGGGTCAAGCGTGCAGGTCGCCCCAGAGAATCACTCCGGATGAGCAGGTTATGGAGCGGTTGTGCCACTCACAATCTGAATACGTCATTGGATCGGTTCTCGGCGGCCGTCTATTGAGGGTTGACTCTTGTAATCGTGATATCTATCGAAATACGCGAGGCGGTCAAGAAGAAGTTGGTTTTGTGAAGACGGAACCTTATCTTGCTGACCCCACAGGAAAGCAAGTTCTCCTGATGGATAAAAGAAAACTGATCGTTCAATCGAATGAAGGTGTGGTTGCATTTTCTGTTGATTTGCCGGCCAACGTCACAACCACGCCACGGGCTTTGTGGTCTCCGGATGGTCAGTTCGCCTTCATAATTGAGAAGGAAGGTAGAGCCTCCGGGGACTCTTGCTGGGATGATCTTTATGGGGTTCGGGTACTCGACATGCAACTCAAGAGGAGCTCAATTGTTGGCCTTGCGTGTGCGGGAGTTCCACTCGATAGCTTAACCTGGCTGGCTAGTAATCCATCTGTACGGTAATCTCTTCGAGAATGACCACTTCGATAGCAAAGAAAGATTCATTGACGCTCGAATTGAATCTTATAACTGCTGGGAGCTTCCGACGCTCGATGTCCTCTACAGGACCGACGAAAATTTCCGAGTGAACTGTTTCGCAGTGATGTTCTCACTCGCGGCTTTCGCCATGCTGACGATCAGCTTAGGCCATCTGCGATATCGATGGAAACTGGAGAATGAATACAACACGCTACTTGAAATGAAAGTTGCATTGCGATCCGGTAAAGCTGGGAACCGCAGATAGCGGGTGCTCTCTGAATGCTGCGGCTGAGGATACCCGGGATTTCGTGATTGTGCTCGCGCTACCCTCGATGCCCTAATTCTATTCCTCGTATTACATCGCGCCCAGATCGGTTGAATAGTAAGCGTGTGGTGTTGGCCGTTGGTATGGGAGGTGTGAGAGTTATGTAGCCACATAGCGTTATGTGGATACATAAGCTCAGGGGTGGTCTGGTATGGGGATCGCTATGTTCCAG
>Ga0070679_100000418_pt1 | contig 36225 bp, 28 predicted proteins | sample KBSC63BmetaG_FD_65652 | JGI IMG/M metagenome (GOLD analysis project Ga0070679, IMG submission 65652) | Corn rhizosphere microbial communities from Kellogg Biological Station, Michigan, USA - KBS C6-3B metaG | ecosystem: Host-associated > Plants > Roots > Rhizosphere | place: USA: Michigan... | reverse complement strand
CACGTGGCAGATCACCACCAGCTGCGCCAGCCAGCAGCTGACGGGCGGCACCGACCCGGTGACCTCGCTCCCGGCTTGCGTCTGCAAGGCGCCGGCGGTTGCGGGCCAGTACTTCGTCGATCCGGATCCGGAGATGTCGACGTTCATGACCGGCCAGCCGACGGGCGCTCAGTTCCCGGCCGCTTGCCGCTTCCGCACCCTGACCACGGCGTTCAATCAGACGATGCCGAAGGTCACCGAGGTCATCGCGCAGCACACGACCTCCAGCAACGTCCACTTCAAGACGAAGACCAGCTCGCCCGGCGTGGCGAACTGCAGCGCGCCGAATTCGTGCGAGCAGTTCCCGATCCGTATCCCGGCTGGCGTGCACGTTTACACCAGCGATCAGGGCAGCTTCAACCCGGCCCACTACGTCATCGACGTCGACAACTTCCAGGGCGGCCCCGCGGCCGTCATCCTGGGGGACAAGTCGGTCGTCGAGGGTTACACCATCGACGCCAGCGGCAGCAACGGCGCGGTCAACGCTGCTCCGGGCGTGGTCGCGGTCGTCGCCACGCCGAGCACCGGCGCTTGGACCAGCACCCCCGCGGTCGCTCCTGTTTCGGGCCGCCTGAACCAGGTCCTCATCCTCGCCAAGTCGGCGGGCCCGGGCGTGCAGGGCGTTCCTTCTGACACCAACCAGACGGCGTTCCTGGTCCAGGGCCAGTCCAACTGGCAGGCTGATTACCTGTCGATCATCGGTGGCGCCGGCACGGGCCGCGGCATCGTCCTCGACCACGCGACCGATCCGGTCGCCGGCACGACGGCCGTCCTGACGGCCACGCACCTGAACGTCAACCTGGCCGGCGGTACGGGCCAGATCGACGTCGAGGTTGGCACCAACGGCGTCTCCAACGGCGTGAACAGCACGGCGGGCGCGGTTGCCGCCGACGCGGGCAACGTCCTCACGGTGACGAATGACTCGGCTGGCAACGGCATCGACGGGTCGAAGTCGCTGACCCCGCACAACGTCGAGGTCGGCGCCGGTGGTATCGGCGTCCACGTGTTCAACGGCACCGCGACGGTCACCGGCGTCGATGTTCTGCCGTCCACGGCGACGGCGTTCGTCGGTTACCAGATCGAGCAGTCGAACAGCCCGGCCGCGATGGGCGTGAACATCAACCAGGGCAGCATCACGGGCGCCGGCACCGGCGTCGATGGTATCGGCATCCTGGCGAACGGTGGTCTGGTGACCGTCAACGGCACGCACATCAGCGGCGTCACCGGCTGGACCGGCATCAGCATCCAGCAGCCGGCAACTCCCGCCTCGTCGGGTGTCATGGCGGTTGCTTCGGCTGGTAACGTCACCCTGACGGGTACTGCGGCTCTGCCGACCCTGATCGACGTCGTCACGCCGCTGGGCAACACCACGGCGACGGCGGGCATCGTTGTCGGCAACGGCACCGAGGTCAACAACATCGCCAATCCGGCCGCTCCCGCGGCGAACACGGCGGTTCCCCGCCTGACCATCAACGACAACACGAAGGTGACCAACTACGTCGACGGCATCGTGATCAACAACGGTCACGTGGTCTCGACGGGCGCCAACGTTGTGTCGACCGCCAACCTGCGTGATGGTCTGCAGGTGTTCTCGTCGCTGGCTCTGGCTGGCACGGACCCGAACGACCCGCTCGCTCGCGTCCTGATCACGGGGGCGTCGTTCACGAACAACGGCCGCTCCGGCGTCCTCATCCGTGGCGTCGTTCCGGTCGCTCTCGACACCGTCAAGATCACCGGCAACGGTACCCCGATCGCGAACAGCGCCCTGCCGGCGTTCGCGAACGGCACGGGCGGTATCGACGTGCAGCGTAGCCAGATCAACGGCAACACCGGCTTCCTGGTGACGCTGCAGAACAGCTCGATCAGCGGCAACACCGGTTGCGGTGTCACGCTGTCGGGCGGCGACCTGGATGACATCAACGGCTCCGGCGTCCGCATCTGCGGCGTCGGCATCGGCGTCGTCACCGGTCCCATCCCCGGCACTCCGGCGGCGGTCGGTGTCTTCGGCGGATCGACCAACACGGGCGGCAAGGTCTCGGCCGTCATCAAGAACAACCACGTCCAGAACAACACGGGCGTGGGCGTCTACGTCACCGAGGCGCGCGACATCGACCCGACCATCGGCACCGATGGCGACATCACCGAGGTCAGCCTCCAGAACAACCTGGTGACTGGCAACCTGACGTCGGTTCCGTCGAGCGGCCAGGAGCCGGTTGCGGGCGGCATCTACTTCGCGCCCAGCGATGAGACCAACCCGTCGGCCACGGGCAACGCGTCGTTGCAGGTCAGCGACATCGGCTGCTCCAGCTCGACGACCTGCACCCGCGTTCGTATGTCGAGCTTCCTCGGCAACACGAGCGCTTGCAACGGCCGCGCTCAGCTGTCGTTCGGTATCCCGCAGCGGATCAGCACGTCCGCCTCGGGGACGTCTCCGGACGGCGATTGGGACATCAGCAGCGACGGCAGCATCGTCGGTGTCGACCTGACCCAGCGTTGCTCGGCGGCTGCTTCGCCGAACACGCTGGCGGGTTACAGCGCCAATGCGTCGAGCCTGGGTCTGGCCATTCCTGGCACCGACCTGAACGCCCAGGGTCAGAGCCTGATCCATGTCGCCGCCTACGGCGTGAAGTGGAACTCGGGCACGATCATCTCCGGCGCCGACTACTCGGCGGCGCTGGCGAATGGGGCGCAGGGCAACGGCGACGCGGCCGCGTGGGGTATCTGCGCTGGCGGCGCCCCGACGACCTGCCCGGTCGCGCTGCAGTAGGCACCGACCTGGTAGCACGAGCGCGAGCTCGTAAGTAGCAACTCAAAGGGCCCGGAGCGGAAACGCTCCGGGCCCTTTTTTTTGGGCCGAGGCGAGCGCGCCCAGTCATCCCCGTCACGAATCCGACGCGGCGTTCAAGCCTCCGCGCCTACGCACCGATACTGACGGTCGTGGACCAGCCGACAATGATCGCGAGGACGCTGTGTGTCGCCCTTCTTGCCGTCGCGGCCGCCTGCGGCGGCGGAGCGGCACCTTCCGGCGGCAGCGGCGGACAGATGGCGGGGGGAAGTCCTGGTGGCCTGGCCGGCCAGACAGTGACTGGAATCGGCGGAAGCACCACGCCCGCAGGCGGAACGATCGGCCACGCAGGACAGGCAGGCCCGATGGGCGGTGGCAGCGGAGCCCTGGGCGGTGCCGGCGGCGGCTCGGCCGGACATTGTCCTGCGCCAGCGGCCTGCGAGCTTGAGGCGCGCTCTTGCGCCACGGACGGTACGCCTCAGGTCTGCGGCGCGGCAGCCGACGGCTGCCCGGCCTGGAGACCCGCCGATCCTTGCGGAGCGCACCAGGCGTGTACCGACGGCGCCTGCGTCTGCGCCAACGACACACGATGCGGCCAACCGGCAATGGAAGGCGACTTTTGCCCGGCCGATGACCCGACACTGTTCGGTCACTGTGCAGCCGACGCAAACGGATGCGTGTTCGTCGCGGCCGCCGACAACGCCTGCGGCTCGGGCCAGAGCTGCCAGTCTGCGGGCGTCGTCCCCACGGGAACCGCCTGCGGATGCCCCGCCGACGGCCCCTCCGTGGGGAAGGGCTGTGCCGCCGCTGGCCCGGGCTCCACGTACGCGGACGCCAGCGGGGGCGCGATCCTGAGCTGCCAGCAGATCGGCGGCTGCATGTTGTGGAAGGTATCTCTCGATTGCGCGAGCCAGCACCTGACGGCTGGCACTGCCCAGGGGGCGAACGTCTGCATCTGCAAGCCGGCGTCCGTCGATACGCTTTACGTCGATCCAGTCCCCGGGCCTGCCTCGTTATTGACGGGTCCACCGACCGGCGCCGCCCAGCCCGCGGCGTGTCGCCTGCCCAGCCTGGGCGCGGCCTTCGAGCGGGTGGCGGCTGCGCCGGCCATCACGCGCGTGGTCGTACAGCACGACGACTTCAGCACGACGGCAGCGGTTCGCTTGCCGTTCAGCGGAACGCTGGCCATCCCCCCGGGCGTTCATCTGGTGGCGGGCGACGCGACGGCCCCCACCCCCGGGCGCTACTTCATCGACGTCGGCGGGGCCACGTCGGCGCACCCGGGCCTGACCTTGGGTGACGGCGCGTCACTGGCTGGCTTCACCGTCGATGCCAGCGGTGCCTCGGGCAGCGCGAACGCCGGAACGAACGTCACGAACCTGGTGGCGTGCGCGCCGGCGGGGGCCCAGGCCGCCTCCCTGGACCACGTCGTGCTGGTGGGCCGCACCAGCCAGACCGGCATCGCCGTCGGCACCGGCTGCACCTTGCTCGCCAGCAGCAGCAGCGTCGCCGGCACGGGCGTCGGGGTGGCGTTGTCCGGCGGCAACGCCGCGTTCTCCGGTTTCGATGTCGCACTCAGCGATCCGGGCGCTGGCGCCAGCGTGGTGGGCGTCGCCGCGACGGGCGGCGTGGCCACCTTCGCCGACACCATCATCGGTGGCGGCGCGCACTTCACCGGCGTGCAGGTGTCGGGCGCCGCCAGCTTGACGTTCACCGCCAGCGCCGCCAGCGCCGCACAGATCATGACGTCGCTGCCCGCCACCTCGGCGGATCTATCCGCCGGCATTCGCATCGCCGCCGGCGCGACCGGGGCGCAACTGGCCATCCAGGGGCCGTTGCAGCTGAGCGGTTTCGGCACCGGCCTGGTGGCCGAGGACGGCTCTGTCACCGCCGACGGTGGTCTGGTGGTCACGGCAAATCGCGGCGACGGCATCCAGTTGCTGGGGCAGTCCGCGGGCCCGGTCGTGAACCTGACCGGCGTGTCCATTCACGACAACGGTGGCAAGGGTTTGGTGGTCCGCACCGTCGTGCCTGTCGCTGTGCTGGGTGCCACGGTGGTGCGAAATGGTGTCGACGGCATCGATCTGCAGCGGACGCAGCCAGCGTCACTGACCCAGACAGCGCAGTTCACGCTGACGACCAGTACGATCTCGGGCAACGTCGGGCGCGGCATCGCGCTGACGGGGCAGGGGACGGGCACCGGCGCATCCGCGGGCGGCAAGGTCGGGGCGACGCTGTCGGGGAACACCATCGCCATGAACGGGGCGACGGGCGTGTACGTCACCGAAGCGCCCGACGCGATCGACGGCGACGACACCACCGAGCTGTGGTTCAGCGGCAACGACGTGAGCGGCAACCTGACCGCTGCCGGCTCGGCCACGGGACTGGCCGGCGGCCTGTACTTCGCGACCAGCGACGCAAGCACGCACATCCAGCTTCGTGCCTTCTCGAACAACCGTGTCCACGCGAACGGCCGCGCCGAGATCGGCTTCGATCTGCAGCAGGCTGACGGGACGCCCTGGAACCTGAGCGCGACGGCCAGCGATCCGTCGGCGCTTTGCACCGACGCCGCTGGCCCGAGCTACGTCTACTGCTACAACAACTTCCCCGGGGACTACGCGATTGCCACCGCCAGCGCCAGCGTGCACGTCAGCGTGAAGGGCATGCATTTTCAGGACGCGCCGGCCCTGGCTGGCATGGACTTCTCGCCCACCATCCCCACGACGGAGATCAATTCGTTCTGCGCGCCGCAGTCCTGCCCGTAGCGCTGCGTGTTCCGCGCTGCCAGCGCATGCGCTATTCTGCGCCGCTAAGATGGGACAGCCAGCAACCGCGGTGGGGAGATCAACGCCTTGCTCTACTTCCGGCGGACCTTCACGGCCAGCTTCCAGCCCCGACCCTAGGACCGGGCGCCGCATCCGGCGCGCGCTGGTGGTGACGGCGACCTCGCTGGGGCTCCTCGCGCTGGGCCTGACGGCCGCGCGAGCCGACGGCCCGATGCCGCAATACCAGGGCATTCATCCGCTGTCGCCGCATCAGGGTGCGTTCTGCTACATCGACGTCCCCCACGTTCACCGCCTGCCGCCCCCTGACCTGCGGGTGTACCTGATGCTGAAGGACCGCACGAACGTCTTCATCGGCGATCCGGTGGCGCTGGGCTACGACGGTCTCAAGTTTGGCTATTTCGGCCCGCATCCCCTGCCCATCACGGGCGTTCCCGAGCTAGCGCAGAACTTCTGTTACATCAACGGACCGCACTATCACGCCGTGCCCCCGGCGCCGTCACCGGCGCTGATCACGCAGGCGGGCGTCACCTGGTATCTCGGCCCGCTGCCCCCGCCGCCGGACCCGGGCCGGGTCTGGATAAATGAGGTCCACGCGATCGCGGGCTACGCGCCGCCCAAGGTCGACTTGAGCATGGCGCCGCCCGGCTATCACGCGTTCACGCCTCCGGCGCCGGCGAAGCCTGCCACGCCGCCCCCGTCCCCGAAGGCGGCCCCGTCCCCCAGGCCCGCGCCGGGGACACGCCCCGCCGCGCCGGCGCGGCCCGCGAAGTCTGCAACCGCGCCAGCCCCGGGAGGGCAGCCATGAGCTGGCGGCCACGGACCGTCCATCGCGTTCAGGTGCTGGCGCGGCTGGCGCTGGCGCTTCCCCTGGTGCTGTTGCTCTCGCCGCTCGCCGCCTGTCGCCATTCGCACGTCTCTGGCACGGCCAGCACCGACGCCGTGTTGGACGCCTTCAAGGACGGCGGCTTCGACATCACGCAGATGCAGCAGGTCGAGCCCGACGCCTGGACGGCCGATCACTGCGTCTCGGGGAAGATCTCGGACCTGGAGGTCCTGATCTGCGAGTTCAAGACGGAGCAAGCGCTGGCGGGCGGCGAGACCGAGGTGCGCCACGGCTGGGACGCGGTGAACGTCGACACCGGCGTCGTCCTGCACAACGGACGTACGATGCTGGCCATCGCCGATCGTGCCAAGCGAGACGTCGGCGGGCGCGTCATCCTGCGCCTGCTGAACGCCTTCCGCGCGGTGCAGTAGCCGCTCCAGCTCAGATGTCGATCTGGGCCAGCACGAACTTCATGTTGCTCTCGTCGATGATGTGCAGCGACTTGCGCGTCTCCGGTGGGAACATCCCGGGGACCTGTCCGTAGCGGCTGCGCTCCACCAGCAGGAAGGCGCGCCGCCCGCGGTGGCGGTCCACCCAGGCCTTCAGATTCTCGACGTTCTTGTCGCCCAGGAACACGGTGCGCTCGTCCTTGGGACCCTCGTAGATCTCGTTGGCGGTGTAGAAGTTCTCGCCCCGCCAGTACATCTGCCAGACCAGCAGCTTCTCGCTGGGCGAACGGCGCGTCTGGTAGTACGTCGCCAGCAGGTGCTTCTGTGACCAGTACGCCGCGGTGGCGGGCATGTAGTGGTCCAGCAGATAGTAGGTGAACACCACCGCCAGCAGCGACAGGCCGACCGCGCCCCCGCGGCGCAGGCGGCGCCAGCACAACAGCAGGCCGGCGACGGCGAAGGCGGCCCCGAACGCCAGCAGGGCGGGGCGGAAGTCCAGCGCATCCGGCCACGGACGGCCCTTGGGCGCGTTGATGTAGTCGTACGAGAACAGCCAGATGAAGCGCTGGGCGGCGTTCTTCGCGTCGACCAGATCAGCGGTCACGACGGCCCATATCCCCACGCCCAGGACCGCCGCCACCGCCGCCACGCGCGTGGCCCGCCTGGCCAGGAAGCCGTCGATGGTCAGCGCGACGATGATCGCCAGCCCGGGGATGGCGGGCAGGATGTAGTGATGGAACTTGGTCACGGACAGCGACACCAGCGTGTACGCGGCCACGAACCAGATCGCCCCGAACCAGAACAGGGCCTGGCGGTTCTCGCCGCGTACGGGACGCATCGCCGCCGTCGCCAGCGCCGCGGGCCCCAGGCCGATCCAGGGAAGGAAGCCGTAGCCCAGCTCGCGCAGGAAGTACTCGAACGTGCCGCGGTCACCGTGGCGGCCGGTCACCAGCCGGCGCCAGTGGTTGTCGCCGTACAGCTCGTCCCAGAAAGGGAAGCCGTGCCGCACCAGCATGGCGTGGTGCCAGGGCACGGCCACCACGGCGCAGGCGACGAACGCCAGGATCACGCCGATGCCGATCTCGGTCCGCTGCAGCCGCCGCCAGTTCCAGGTGAAGCCCAGATAGATCAGGAAGATCAGGACGGGCAGACCCAGGCCCGCCAGCCCCTTCGCCAGCGTGGCCAGGCCGCACAAGACGGCCGCGAGCTGCAGGTAGAACGGGGCCTTGCGCCGCAGCCGGGCCGACCACCACAGCACGCCGGCGAAGCCGACCAGGTACGGCGCCATCACCAGCACGCCGGGGATGGCGAACCGGTGGCTGCCGAAGTGAATCGGCCAGGTCAGCTGGAAACAGTTGATGACCAGCTGGGGCAGCGTCGAGACGGCGAACAGTGCCGCCGAGACATAGGCCAGCGGATGGTGAGGCCAGGACAGTCGCCACCAGCGCTTGCGCGGCAGGTCCTGCTCGTCCTCTTCGAACAGGGCCAGAAAGCCCAGCGCCAGGGCCATCGTCATCGGCCCCACGAACGCCATGTCGGTCATGGCCTGCCGCGCCACCAGGAAGTACAGGGGCGAGGTGGCCAGGATCAGCGCGCTCAGCACGCCGGCGCGCCGGCCCGCGAACCGCGACACGCACAGGTACAGCCCCCAGATCCCCAGCACGCCCATCAGGCAGAACGGCAGCCGCATGGCCCACTCGGCCCGCGTCCCCAGCGCGATCGCGCCCGGCGCGGCGCCGGCGACGCCGAACAGGCGCATGAAGATGCTCATGATCCAGAACGACAGCACCGGCTTCGACCAGAAGTGGTCGGCGTCGATGGGCGCGCCTGGCCACCACAGGCTGATGTAGTCGTGCCGCACCGCCATCTGGCGCGCCACCTCGCCGTAGTGGGTCTCCCAGGGGTCGGACAGGCCGTAGGTCCCGGCCAGCGGCACATACAGCAGCAGCCCCACCAGGATGATCCCGATGTTCATCTGCGCGGCGGTGAAGCGGTCGAAGACGCTGGTCCCGGGGCCGCGGGTGACGGCGGGAGGTTGATTTGCGGGCGCTGCGGGCGGCTCCACGGAGGTGGCCATGCTATTCGCCGGGGAACGTCACTTCAATGCCGCCGCGGGGCCGTCGGGGGACCGTGTCCATGCCGGTTCACCGCCGTCGCCCTGTCGAAGGGCCTCCGATGCGGTACTATCCTGGACCCCGATGGCGGCGCGCCTCACTCACACCGACGACCGTGGGCAGGTCCACATGGTCGACGTGGGGACGAAGCCCGAGACGGCCCGGCTGGCCACGGCGAGCGCGGCCGTCCGCATGTCGTCCGGTACGCTGGACATGGTCCTGGGTGGCGGCGGGACCGCCGCGCCGAAGGGGGACGTGCTGGCCACGGCGCGCATCGCCGCCATCGCCGCCCTGAAGCGGACCGCCGACTGGATCCCCCTGTGCCATCCGGTGCGGGTGGTAGGGACCGAGGTGGCGCTGGATCCGGCGCCCGAGCTGCCCGGCATCAACGTGCGGGTCACCGTGCGCGCCTTCGACCGGACCGGCGTCGAGATGGAGGCCATGGTGGGGGCCAGCGCCGCGGCGCTGACCATCTATGACATGGTGAAGGGCGTCGAACGTGGGGTAGAGATCCTGGCGGTCCGCCTGGAAGAGAAGAGCGGCGGACGCTCGGGGACCTGGCGGCGCGGGGACGGCGGCGTCACCAGGCGGGCCCCGGCAGCATCGAAGGACTTACGAGTTTCCAAGCAGAGAAAGAGAAGCTGAGAACATGTCGACGACAGAGCACGTGAAGGTTTGCATCATCGGCGCTGGCCCGGCCGGATTCACCTCGGCCATCTACACGGCGCGCGCCAACCTGGAACCGGTGATGTTCGAGGGCGGCGGCGCGGTGGTCGAGCCGCTGACGCTGCCGGGCGGCCAGCTGATGATCACCACCGAGGTCGAGAATTACCCCGGCTTCCCCAAGGGGGTGCAGGGACCCGAGCTGATGACCCTGTTCAAGGAGCAGGCCGAGCGCTTCGGGACGCGCGTCCGCACCGCCGACGTCACCGACGTCGATCTGTCGTCGCGCCCTTTTCACGTCACCGCCAGCGACGGCGAGCTGCTGGCCGACGCCGTGATCATCTCGACCGGCGCTTCCGCCAAGTGGATCGGCCTCGAGTCCGAGAAGAAGTTCCAGAACTACGGCGTATCGGCCTGCGCCACCTGCGACGGCGCGCTGTTCCGCGGCCGTGACCTGCTGGTGGTGGGCGGCGGCGACACCGCCATGGAGGAGGCGAACTTCCTGTCGCGCTTCGCCACCAAGGTCAGCATCGTGCACCGGCGCGAGGAGTTCCGCGCCTCGAAGATCATGCTGGATCGCGCCCGCCACAACCCCAAGATCGAGCTGATCACGAACGCGGTGGTCGACGAGATCCTGGGCGGCCTGCCCCGGCCCGGCGTCACGGGCGTGCGGCTGAAAGACACCCGCACCGGCGACACCCGCGAGATGAAGATCGGCGGCGTGTTCGTCGCCATCGGCCACGAGCCGAACTCGCAGCTCTTCCGCGGCAAGCTGCGCATGGATCCGAGCGGCTACCTGATCACGAAGCCGGGCTCGACGGCCACCGACATCCCGGGCGTGTTCGCCTGCGGCGACGTGGCCGACCACGTGTACCGCCAGGCCATCACGGCGGCCGGCACGGGCTGCATGGCTGCCATCGACGCCGAGCGGTTCCTCTCGCACGAGGCGAGTGGCATAATCCCCGTGTGACCGACGACGCGCCGCCCGCGGTGAGCCCCGAGGCCTCTGCTCCCGAGGCTGTCTCGACGGACGCCGCGACGTCCACGGCCGCCAAGGCGGCCGACGTCGCCGAGTTGCTGGCGCGGATCCACATCTTCGCCGGCCTGCAGCCCGCCTACCTGCGGCGCATCGCCGCGGTCGGGATCCGCGAGCGCCATGCCGCGGGTGCCACCGTGTTCGCCGAGGGGACCGCCGGTGACAGGATGTATCTGATCCTCAGCGGGGCCGTGCGCATCAGCCGCCAGGTGCCGGGCATGGGCGAAGAGGCGCTGGCCGTCCTGCGCGCCGGCAACTACTTCGGCGAGATGTCGCTGGTCGACGACTCGCCCCGCAGCGCCGACGCGAAGGCGCACGAGACCACCGAGCTGCTGGTGCTGAAGAAAGACGACCTGGAAGACCTGCTGTTCGTCGACCGGGACCTCGCCTACGACCTGCTGTGGAACTTCGTTCGCACCCTGACCAGCCGCCTCAGGGACACGAATGACAAGATGACGTTCCTGGCGGTGACGAACCGGTTCTAGTCGGCGTAGCGGGGGACTTCGTCCCCGACGGCGCCCCCTTCAGGACTGGCGGATGCGGGCGGCCTGGCGGTGGCTGATGAAGCGTTCCAGCCAGGCGTTCACGGGGCTGTGCGGGACGGGGTGGCGGGCGGGCTGACTGTCGAGGATCTCGCGCTCGATCGCCTCCTCGACGGCCTGGGCGAAGACGGCGTCCTGGCAATACAGGTTCACCTCTTCGTAGGCCCCGTGGGACAGGGGCGTGAAGTTCGCCGAGCCGATGTCGACCTGCAGCCCGTCGACCACGATGGCCTTGCCGTGCACCATGCGGGGGTGCAGGAAGACGCGCAGGTTTTCGGCGTTCTTCGTGCGGCGCAGCAGCTCGTGGCAGGTGCGCAGGTTCAGATCACCCAGCACGTTGGCCCGCTCCGACGTCAACAGCGTCACCAGCACGCCGCGCTCGACAGCCGCCAGCAGCGCCTCCGCGCAGGCGCGATCGCCCAGGTAGGCCATCTCGATCGTCACGCGTTCGCGCGCGCTGCCGATCAGGCGCAGGCGTTGCTCGCGCAGGGAATCGTCGGCGCCGGCGGCGCTGAACGAGTGCAGCAGGTAGTCGAACGGCCGCTGCGGGTCGAAGGCGGCGCGTCCCTCGTAGCGGTCGGCCAGGCGTGCGGCGGCCTCGGCGCCCGCCAGCTCGACCATGAAGTCGACGTTCGCCCAGCGCGAGTCGTCGCCGATGCCCATGCCGCCCAGGATGACCAGCTGGTCGTCGAACACCCACAACTTGGAATGGTCGAACCGCTTGTCGTCGCGGCTGACGGTGATGTTCGGGTGCTGCAGCAACGCGTCCGCGTGGGGACTGGGGTTCTGCCGCAGGGAGCCCCAGCGCCGGTAGGCCGCCATCAGGAACCAGGTCTGCAGGCGGACGCCGAGACCGACGCGCTTGTGGAAGAAGCTCTGGTTGCCCCCTTCCAGGTACTCGTAGTGCATCCCGACGCGGTCCTTCAGGATCGTGATCTTCACGCCGCGCTCCGCCGCCCGCAGCAGCGCCTGAGCCACGGTGCCGCCGGTCTCGTCGTCGCGCCAGTTGAAGCAACGCAGGTAGATGCGGGTGCGGGCCTCGTCGATGCGGCGCAGGATGCGCTCGAAGGCGACCTCGCCTCCCGCCAGCAGGCTGATCTCGACGGCGGGGTCGGGGACGTTTGATGCAGCGCGACGAACGGACATCGGGGCCAACGTCCTTAGCACATTGCGGCCCCGGCTCACAAAACTGCGCCCGCGGGGGTCAGCGGGCGACTTCGGTCGCCCAGCGGCGGTACCGCTCGAAGAACGAGCGTCTCTCGTCCCGCGACAGCGGCAACCAGGCCAGGGCCGCATAGCCGAACATCCAGGCGAACATCACGTCGAACGTCCGATCGCGCGCCATCACCAGCACCGCCAGCGTCGACACCAGCGCCAGGCCGATCAACACCTTCACCCAGGCCTGCATGCGCCGCGCGCCCTTGTGGGTCATGTACGGGATGGGCAAAAGGCCCATCACGGCCAGCACCGGGATCAGCACCGCGCCGATGGGCAGCGCCAGCTCGGGGTTGAGGGCGAACCAGCGGGACAGCACGAACGACATGGCCACGTAACCGCTGACCGTGCGGGGCAGCCCGCAGTACATCAGGGGGTCGCCCAGCGTGGCCACCGTGAACATGGCCTGGCGAATGGTGGCGCAGGCGACCACCACGCTCAGCAGGATCACGCCCAGCGCACGGTGGCCCGCGCCGGCGTACACGGCGTAGACGATGATGGCAGGCGCGATCGCCTGCACGAAATGATCGGTGGCGGTGTCGAACTCGCTGCCGAACCGGTTCGACGTCTTGGTGGCCCGGGCCACCGGCCCGTCCAGCGCGTCGCCCAGCAGGTAACCGGCCAGCAGCGCGTACCCGGCGAACGCGGGCTGCCCGATGAACACGAAATGAATGGCCATCACGCCGCCCATCACGTTGACGAGCGTGAACAGATCCTTGAGCCCGAAAGGTCCGACGCTGAGGCGCAAGCGCGCAACCTAGCAAATGTGGGGGGCCGGGCCAATCCGCGTCAGGGACCCGCTTCCGGTCCGTCACCTCGCCCCGCGAAGCGAGGAAAGTTAGGCGCGGCGGCGCCGAGAGAGGCGGAACGCGGCGCCCAGAGGTGTCGTCGGCCGGGGTTACCCGGTGGTCTTGTCTGGCGCGGGGAGGCGGATGGCGGCGCGGCCGTTGTGAAAGGCGACCCGGAAGGCGACCTGGACCGGGCCGTGGGTCTTCACCAGTTCCTCGCGCCGCCAGCGCAGCACGCGCACGAAACGATCGGCGTCCAGGTTGTCGATCCGCTCGCGGCACGCCGTGCGGAGCTTCACGAACTCCATGAACAGGGCGCGGTACTCGCGATCCAGCTCGGCGTTCGGGGACGCCGGCGGGAAGGGCGGCAGGGGCGCGGCGTCCGTTTCGAACAGGGAAGAGGCCAGGGTCGACGCCCCTTGGGCGTCGGTGGATTGTGGCGGCGTGTTCCGAAGCACCAGCGCCGCGGGGGGCGTGTCGCCAGTCTCGGCCCCGCTGCGCTTGGCCGCCGTCAACAGGCTGGCCGCCTGCGGGGCGGCGACCGGGACGGTGGCGTTCGAGAACTCGCTGACCACCTCCACCGGCACTGCCTGCAACAGCGGCAGGTCTCTCGGCTGCTCCGCCGTCGTCCGCGCGCCTGGCCCTGTCGCCGTGGGCGCCGGGACCAGCTCGACCACGGGGGCGCGGCGCTTCAACAACCTGGCGGCGCCCGTCGACACCAGCGCCAGCGCGAAAGGGCCCAGGAAGCGCAACGGCGACGGGGGCGGAGGCACGCCTTGCAGCACCAGCTTCAGCTGGTCCTGGCTGGCCCCCAGCTCCATGGTCACGCTTCCGCCGCCCGTGCGCGAGATGCCGCCCAGCGAGATCTCGCTTTGTCCCAGCACCACGCGCGCCGCCAGCCCCATCGCGCGCACGCGCGACGAGAACTGCGACACGTCCAGCGTCCGATCGACGGCGACCGCGCCCCGCAGCTCGCGCGCGCGTTCGCGTGGTTCGACGGGGACGATCGCGGCGACATGGATCTCGCCCTGCCAGATCTGCATCCGAACGCCCGACTGTCCGATGGGCAGGTCCGGGCCCCGATCGGGGATCTTCAGCATCGTTCGCGGCGTGCTCTCGGGGCCGGAAGGGCCGCCCTGACGCGGGATCTGGGCGATCTCGATGATTTCGCCCGCGTGGGGGCGAAAGGCCAGTTCGTCGGCGGTCAGATCGCGGATCGTCTGCGCGTCGGTCGCCACCGCGACCTCCAGACGCGGCAGCTGCGCCAGCGTCTCGGCGCGCGCCCTCACGGTCGCGGAGGTCTCGCGCACCTTCGCGTCCAGGTCCGATGCCAGGGACGCCACGTGGGGCGACTCGGGTCCCAGGCTGCCCGCCGCCGTCCAGGCCAGGGCGGCGGCCAGACCGGCGGCAGCGACACCCGAGCTGGCGGTCACGGGCCCCCGTCCCCCCGGGGCACGCCGAACTTGTCGGTCCCCAGGTTCGTGGCGCTGCCGCGGGGAACGGCGACGTGCAACGTGTTCGGCCCGGCGTGGATCGTCACCTTGCGGGACACCGGCTCGGTGCTGTTCTCGCCCCAGGCGCGCGCGGTGTATTCGCCGGGTGGCAGGTTCTTGAACGTGAACTCACCCTTCGGCGAGGTGACCACGTAGTGCGCCGACGCCACCACGACGACGTGGGCGAGCATGTTCGAGTGCAGGTTGCACCCCAGCCGGATCAGCCCCTCCTTGCCGAAGGTCACCTCGCGCGCCTCGCCGTTCTTGAAGATCCCGAGATCGAACGACTTCGCGGGCGAGACGGAGAACACGTTGTGGTACACGGGATCGAAGTTGGGGAAGACCACCGTCGACCCGACGGGGACCGCCAGCAAACGGGGCGCGAACTGGCGGTCGCGCTGCTCGATGATTCGCTTCTTTGGCTTGCGGGCGGTCGCCTTGCCACCCGCACGATCCAGGGTGACGACACCCAGCAAGCCGCCGCCGCCGTCGGCCGTCAGGGTGCCCGTCAGAGAGGCGCGGCTCGGCTTCTGGGGCTGTTCCTCGTCGTCGGAGGCGCCGACGGCCAGCTTGGGCTGCGGGGCGCTGTCCTTCGGCATCTGGATCAACGCGCTGGTGATCCGCTCGGGCGCCCCCTCGCGGAACAGCAGCGCCACGGCGTCCAGCCGGCCGTTCGGCAGCTGCTGCTCCACCGCGCTGAACAGCTGCTCGGCGTACGTGCGCTGGCCGCGGACGCGCGCCTTGACCGCTGTCTCGAGCACGTCGGCCAGGCTGCCCTGGCCCTCGGCGCGTAACTTGGTGGCGATCTCCTCCGCGCGCTGGACCAGGGCGGGGTCGTGCTTGGTCTCCGCGACGGGCGGCGGCGACACGATCTGCGCCTTCAGCGGACCCAGCGCCCCCAGCAGCTCGGCCTTCTCGGCCTCGGGAACGTTCAGCTTGACCAGCGCGGCCACCAGATCTCCGACCAGGGCGTCGAACTCCTCGTCGACGATCTGCAGGCCGGCGTGCGTCACCTGCATGTTACGGCCGGTGTATTCGACCTGGGCGCCTGTGGCAGCCGACACGAACTGGATCAGCAACGTGCGCAGCCGGGCCAGATCGGTGTTGATGAACCGTCCGTTGATCCGCTTGTCGGCGGCGACGTTCTTCAGGAACGCGTCGACCACGGCGGACACGGCCGGCTCGCCGCCCAGGCGCTCGAACAGCGTGGCCTTGGCCGGGCCGGGCTGCCCCGGCGCGGCGGCCTCGGCTGTCTTCGCCTGGGCCTGTTGCGGCGGCGGCGCCGCGGCCGGCGGTGGACTCTGGGGAGTGGTCGTTCCACAAGCGACCATCCAGCCAATTGCCGCGACCACGATCCATCGATTGCGTGCGCTCATCGTCTTCTCCCTGTCAGCCTGTGCTAACCCCGGCGCCTGTTGCCCAATGTCATCGTGGATCTACCAGCCTTCGACCGGTTGATGCACAACTTGATGATCCATTGCCGATCTAAACCGGAATCACGGCATTCCGGTTTTTCATTCGGGTTGTGATTAGCCGCTCGTTACAACGTTTGCAGGAACGCCACCAGATCGCTCTTCTCCTGCGCTGACAGACCGATCGCGAAGCGCGCGTCGTAGAACGACACCACGGCGGCCAGATCCGCCGCCGCGCCATTGTGGAAGTAGGGCGCGCGACCGGACAGAGCGCGCAGCACCGGACCCTTGAAGCGCCCGATGTCCTTCCATTTCCCGGTGATCAGCGCGCGCCCCGGATCCGTGGTCTGGATGGTCTCACCGGTCGAGGTGCGCTGGAGCGTGTAGAGCGGCATGTCCGGCGTGCGCCGGGAGGCATCGGTGAGGCCGATGTCGAGAGGCGCCGGGAGCGAGTGGTTTCCGGCGTTCGGCGTGTCGTGACAGGTGGTGCAGGTCCCGTTCAGCAACGGGATGCCCAGATCGTCGTTCAGCCCCTTCACGCCGGCGATGGCGATGGGCTTGGTGTTGAACAGCGCTTGCCCGCGCGCCACGGTGGCGCGCGCGGCTTCGGTGCCATTTCCTTTTCTGTTGGCCCAGCTGTCGTAGGTGTGAAACACCACCGCCGTGAAAGGCGCGCCGGTCGCGTAGTCACCGCTGACCACGTCGTTGACGCCGAAGGTGAACGTCTTCGCCGCCAGGCTGGCCGGTCCGCCGTCCGCGCTGATCGCGGTCAGGTCCTTGGCCGTGTTGTCGAACGTCTGCGCGGTGAACAGGCTCAGCTCGAAGTTCACGATCGACGTCTGCTGGGCAGGGGTCAGGGCGATGCCGGCCTGCGCGTGGCCCAGCGTGGCGCCGTTGGCCTGATCCGCCAGGTCGAAGGCCAGGGTCGAGAAGCAGGTGGTGGTGTCCAGGGGCGCCTTCAGGCACGTGGTCGATGACGGATCTCGAAACGTCTCCCGGCCGTCCCACATCACCGTGCTCAGGAACTTCAGGTTCGTCGAGGGAAGCGGCCGGCGAAACAGCGAAAAGCCGCTCACCGGACCGGCGTAACGGTAGGGATCATCGGCGGCCAGCAGCGTGAATTCGGCGCCGGCGGGGATCGATAGCCCGACGCGGATCAACCCCTTGGACAGCAGCATGCTGTAGGCGGCGCGTCGCGCGGTCACCGTGGAGACGTCGGCCAGGGGCGAGTTCGCACCGTCATTGGTGCGGAACACGGGATCGGTGCCGCTCGTGTTGTTGAAGCGTGTCTGCAGGCTGGCGGGAACGATGCTCCAGTTGTCGTTGGGGTCATGGCAGGTGACGCACGACCGGCCGTTCGATCCCAGGCTTTGAAAGAACGCGTTGCTGGTGTCGATCGTCCCGCTGGCGGTGAACGTCTGTGCGCTGCCGGTGGCGTTGTTGACCGTCAGCGCGGTGACGCGCGCGGTGACGTCGTCGCCGGCTTCGTCGGCGCCTGCGCCATCATCGGGTGGGGCGCAGGCAGCGGCCCATGCGCCGCAGACGGCCAGCGTGACGAGGGGACGGAACAGAACCGATCGTGATGTCATTGGAGAGCCTCCGTTTTTTGTTGCACGTGAGCGCCGCTCCCGACATTCGCTGACCCGTCCCCCCGAGCGTCGGGTCAGCCATCAGACCGACGCGCAGCGAGAGTAAATGAAAAAACAATTCAAACGGTGATCAATTACGTTGCGACAATTAAATTAACCAACCGTGTGTATGCGCGCTGGCGCGATTGACCCGCACACGCGCGCACACACTTCGCGGCCCGCCGCGATCGCGGTGACCGATACCGTCCACTGCCGGGCGCGATCCGCGGTCGCTGTCTGCTTCTGGAACAGGCGGCCACGCGGACGGAGGCAGGAGAGGGTGGGACCTGTGGACACCGGGAGTCGCTGTGGGCCGGGCACCGACCAGCGACGTCCCACCAGTTGACACTCTCGATCGCCGTACCTATGGTCGTCGCCCCATTTCACACCATGCCCTTGGAAAGATGGTTGGGACTGCGCGGGCCTGGCTTCCCGCCGAGCGCCCCTGGCCGCAGCCTGTAGGTGAGGCTCGCATCGTGGGTTCCTCCGTGGGGGCCTCCGCGGGTTCCTCCGCGGGTTCCTCCGTGGGGTCTCTCGCTGGCTGGCTGCGCCAGCTCGGGGAGGAGCCGGCAGGGGCAGGGGTCGGTGAGGTCGGCGCGGCCCAGGTCCGCGAGCGCGTCGCCGAGACGCTGGGCGCGCTGGCGGCGCTGGTCGAGCCGGCGCTGACGGCCGCGGTGCGCCGCGCGCGCCAGGCGTGGGAGCAGGCCGACGTGCTGGTGGTGTTCGATGCCCAGTCACTCCGCGAAGTCTCGGCGTCCAGGCGCTGGCTGGCGGCCTGTGCGGCCCGTCGGGGCCCGGCGGCGGCCAGCGCACTGGCGGCGGCCAGCGCAGTGGCGGCGGCCAGCGCATTGGCGGCGGCCAGCGCACTGGAAGGTCTGCTGGCCATCGACGCGGCCGTCGCGCTGATCCATCTGTTCGAGCGAAGGCTGGCGGCGCTGTTGCGCCTGCAGCTGCGCTCGGATGATCCCGAGCTGCTTCCCGGCGGGCGTCCCTTTCTCGATCTGGCGGCCGCCTTGCGGGAGGCTGAGCAGGCATGGCGATGACCCGCGCGCGGTGGGGCCTGGCGGGCGTCCTGGCGTTCGCCACGTTGATCGTCGGCGGCAAGGCGTTCGCGGCGTACGTCAGCGCAGGCTCGACGGTGGGCGTGGTCGCGCTGCTGGTGCTGCTGGCCGTGATGGCCGTGGGGCTGGGCAGCCTGGCCCGCGCGCGCTGGCAACTCGCGCGCGAGCTGCAGGCGCTGGCCGCGACGCCGCCCGCGGGCGCGCTGTTCGCGGCGCGAAAGCGAAAGCTGGAGGAGCTGGCCGCGCGGCACGTGCAGCCCGATCTGGACGCGCTGGCCGCCGCGTCGGCCGCCGACGAGAACGAGCGTGGCTACGCGGGACGGTACCTGGTCGCGACCACCGTGCTGGTCGGGCTGGTGGGGACCTTCGGTGGCCTGATGGAGGCGCTGGGCCGCCTGCCTCCGCTGCTGGCCAGCGACGGGAACGGCGCGCTGGCGTTGCTGGCGGGGCCGCTGTCGGGCCTTCACGTCACGTTTGGTACCAGCCTGGTGGCCATCCTGATCACGCTGGCGCTCAGCCTGGTGCAGGGCGACGTGACGCTGAACCAGGAGCGGCTGCTGGCGCTGCTGGACGAGCGCACCCGTCACTTGCTGATCCCCGCCCTGTGGCTGCCGGCCGACAGCGCCGCCGAGCGAACCGCCCGCGAGCTGGTCGCCTTGCGCGCGGAGCTGGCGACGTCGTTCGCGGCCGCCACCGCGGGCAGCGCCGCCCAGCTGACCGGGATCGTGCGGGGCGAGATCCAGCGCCTGATCACCGACGTCAGCGGCGAGCTGCGCGCCAGCGCGGCGGCCCAGGCGAAGGCCGTGGCCGACGCCGCCGGCGCGATGACCGCCGCCGTGGAGAGCACCGCGCGCATCCTGACCGCGGAGGCGAAGGAAGGTCGCACGCGACTGGAGGCGCTGGGCAAGCAAGTGGCGGGTGACGTGTCGGCCAGCCTGGCCACCAGCGGCAAGACCGCGACGGCCCTGCTGGAGCGCAGCGCGGCTGGTTTCACCACCGTCGCCGAGCGGGCCACCGGCGCGTTCGAGGAGGGGGCAGGCCGTATGACCGAGGCGGTCCGGGCCGCCTCGCTGGCGCTCGCGGACCTCACGGGTGAGGCCTCGCGCGAGCTGCAGGCGGCCTTCGGGCGCACGCAGGCCGCTGTCGCCGCCGAGCTGACCGCCGTCGTTCAATCGTCGGCCGCCGCGCTGACGACGACGATCCAGACCGGTCAGGACGGCTTCCTGGCGGCGGCCGGCGAATCGCGGACGGCGCTGGCAGCCACGGCCAACGAATCGCGAACGGCGCTGGCCGCGGCCGCGGCCGACTCGACGCGGGCTCTGGCCAGCGCGGCGACGCAGCTGCAGACCGCGATGGCGGACGCCGTGCGGGAGCTGGTGTCCGCGGCGGCGTCGTCGAAGGAGGCTTTGACGTCCACCGCCGCGACGATCGAACGCGGGCTGGCCGACCAGGCGGCTGGTGGACGCGCCGAGGCCGAGCGGATCGCCCAGGCGATCGAGACGTCGGCCTCGAGCAGCGCCGCCGCGTCCCGGGCCGAGGCCGAGCGGGTCGCCCGGGCCATCGAGACGTCGGCGTCCAGCAGCGCCGACGCCGCCCGCGCCGCGGTCGCCGAGCTGGTGGCCGCCACCCAGGCCGAGCTGGGACGCGCGGTGAGCGCCACCGCGGAGCAGGCGCGTCTTCTGCACGCGACGATGGCCGACGATCTGGCCCGCCTGGCGGCGCAGGTGAACGGCAACGCCGAAGCCCAGAGCACGTCGGCGCTGGCGGCGGCGACGGCGCTGCAGCAGGTGTCCGCCGCGGTGCTGGCGCGGCTGGGAGAGATCGGCGGGGGCGTCAGCGAGCGGCTGGACGGCGCGGCGGCAGCGCTGGCCAGCGCCGCCACGGACGTTCGCGAGGCGCTGGGCACGTTGTCGCCGGCGCTGGGGCGGCTGACCAGTGAGCTGGAGGCGCTGATGCGCGAGGTGGCGCTGCTGGCGGCACGCACCGACGGACAGGAGGCGCCCGAGGCGATCCTCGACGAGCTGTCCCGGCTGGCCGAGGACGTCGAGAAGCTGGTGGCCGTGGTCGCGTCGTCGTCATCGCTGTCGCCGGCGGTGCCGCCGCCCCCGGACACGGACCAGCCGTCCGCCGTCGAGGAGGGCGACGCGTGAAGCGCAGCCCCCGGCGCGCCGAGCTGTTTCCGGTGAACCCCTGGCCACCGTTCGTCGACGCGCTGGCGCTGGTGCTGGCGGCGTTCGTCCTGCTGATGGCCATCGCGCTGATCGCCCAGAAGGCGCTGGCGACGCGGATGCGGGAGCGCGAGCGCGAGGTGGCGGCCCTGCGCACCGATCGGGATCGCATGGTGCGCCGGATGAGCGCGCTGGCGGCCACGGGCATGGTCGAGGTGGAGGAGGGGAAGGTGATCCTGCAGGGCGAGGTGCTGTTCGATTCGGGCTCGGACGAGCTGCGTCCGGCCGGCCGCGACTTCTTGCTGCGGCTGGCCCCGCAGCTGGCCGGCCTGCTCGCCGCGGAGGGGGACCTGATGGTGCTGGTGGGCGGGCACACGGACGACAAGCTGGTCCGCAACAACGCGCGCTTCGCCTCGAACTGGGAGCTGTCGACGGCGCGCGCCACGGCGGTGACGCGCGTCCTGATGAGCGGCGGCGTGCCGGCCCGGCAGATCGTCGCCGCCGGCTTCGGCGCCGAGCACCCGCGCACGCCGAATGTGGACGAGGTGGCGCGGCGCCGGAACCGTCGCATCGAGGTGCTGCTGGTCCCCATCCACGCGGTCGCGTCCCGATGAACGCGGCCGAGATCGGCGAGGCGAGCCGGTTGGCCGCGCCCTTGCGCCGTCTGGCGGCGCGGACCGCTGACACGGTTCGTCCCGACGGCCTGGCGCCGGCACTGGAGGCGTTACGCGCCTTCGTCGATCGTCCGTCGCCTGGAAACTACCTGGTGGCCACCCGGTGCCTGCGGGCGGCCGTGCGGCAGCAGAAGCTGGCGCACCTGAGCGGCGTGGCGGCTTCGCGGCGGGCGGCCGAGCACCTGGCGGTCATCGTCGAGGCGGCCGGTTTGCCCCCCGACCTGCAGCGGTCGCTAGCGGCGTTGCCCGCCGACGCGCGGACGAACCGCCGCTTCGCCGTCATCGCCCAGCTGCTGACCGCTCACCGCCTGCTGTCCGCCAGCGCGGAGGCGACACAGCAGGATCTGCAAGAGCACCTGGGCCAGCCGGCGCCGCGACATCTTCCCGTCGAACGGCGACGGCGCCGCCGGTAGGGGCGGACCCGCTCAGCTTCCCGCGGCGCAGCTCCCTCTGTTGCCATCGCCGGTGGCGGCGCCGCGCGCGCCCCCGATCAAAACTTCCCCACCAGCAGCGCGATGCCGACCGCGGCGAAGATGGCAGCGGCGATCTTCTTGGTGCGGTTGGGGTCCAGGATCCGCGCCGCACGGTTGCCGACGAACACCGCGATGCCCGCCACCGCCCACAACGCCAGCGTCGCGCCCACGAACACCACGACGGGTGACCGATATCGCGCGGCCAGCGCGGCGGTTCCGATCTGGGTCAGGTCGCCCCATTCCGCGATGAACACGACGCCAAAGGTCTTGAGCAGCGCCTGCCAGAAGCCCAGCTGACCGTCTTCCCCTTCCGATTCGTGGCCCTCGTCCTTGCGCCGCCACATGAAGAAGGCCGAGATCAGAAAGACGACGCCGGTGACGATGTGCACCGGCCGCACGGGCAGCAGCGCGAACAGGGAGCCGGCGGCGATCGCCACCAGACTTTGTACGGTGAGCGCCAGCGAGGCGCCCGCCCACACCGGCAGCGGCTTGTGTCGGGTCGCCAGCACCAGCGCGGCGAGCGCCGTCTTGTCAGGCAGCTCGGCCACGAAGATGATTGCGAACACGGACGCCAGCCTGGCCAGCATCATCAGGCTTTATCATGCGTCCGCGCGATCGACACCGCTGGCGGCGAAATTTCCAAGACACGGAGCAAGGCGGAAGGAAGCCGGAAGGCCGCAGCGCCCGCAGGGGAAGTTCAGGGAGGAGCGCCTTCGTCGATCCAGTTCACGATGGTGGCCAGTTGCGTGGAATCGAGCGGCACGAAGGGGCCCTCGTACTGCATCGGCATTTGCATACCGTCGCACGGGCTGGCCTCGGTCAGCTTCTGAACCAGGTAGCTTTGCGATGACTTCCCCGGCACCACGAACGTGCCACCGCAAGGCTCGTCGGCGGACGCGACGCTGACCAGCGCGCTGTAGGCGACGTCCGCGGTCAAATAGAGGCTCGTCTTCGGGACCGCAACCGCGCCGGCGCTGTGACACTGCACACACCGCGCTTTGAAGACGCTCAACACAGAAGAGAAGGCGGTTGCGCCTACGGCGCCGCCTGCACCGGTGCCGCCGGTGGAACCGGTCGCACCCGCGACGCCGCTGCCGCCGGAACCATTCAGGCCGCCGGTCCCGCCGGAATTCGCGCCCCCCGAACCGGGGCTTCCACCCGAACCATTCAGGCCGCCGGATCCCCCGGAATTCGCGCCCCCCGAACCTGGGCGTCCGCCGGAACCGTTCAGGCCGCCCGTTCCGCCCGAGCCCACGACGGTCACACCGCCGCTTCCCCCCGCGTCCGCGGCGCCGCCGCCGGTGCCGTCAGGCGAGGCATCGGCAGTCGAGGAGCTGCTGCCCCCGGTCCCCGGTGCATGTCCTCGCGAGCCGGAGGAACAAGCCGCGCCGGCGGCGATCAGCATCAGCGAAAGGAGTGCTCCACGGTTCATGTCGCCCTCGGCTCAACGTCGACGGAGTCGCATTCTGCGTTCGCCGAACGGTGGCATGTGGAGGTGGCCATTACAAGACCGTCCAACGAATTCACCCCACCTTTCGATGTGAGCGTGAGGTATCGCACGATCGTTGTCCGCGACGGCCGGACGATGTCAGCCAATCATCAAACGCATCAATGCAGGGTTTCGAAACCGCCCCCCGTTGCACTGCCCTGGGGCACGGTTTCATGCGGGACCCGACGCCGACACAATCCATCGAACGTCAATTGTTGCGCCGCGATGGGCGGCTGTCATCGGTCGCGTGCCGTCTTCCAATATCGGTCGGACGCAGCGGTACATTGGTTGCAGGCGGGCCGGCCGCCGCGCGAGGAGAAGTTGGGCGCCTCGGTAGCGGTGTTCAGGTTGACCACAGGATCGGTTGGGGAGGCCAAACATGAGATTGTTCAGATCAGTTGTGGTGTTGTTCGGGTTGGTACCGGCAATCGGGGGGTGCACGGACGCAGGGGGCTCGGATCCCGAAGTGACGCGGACCGCAGGCTTGACTGCGGTCACAGGTCGGCCCGTCGCGGGCAGATCGCGACGAACGAGCAGTCGCACGTTGAATCCGTCGCAGACGAACATCCGCCGAAAGCCGATCGGCCAAAATCAGAGCGTCGACGTGGCCATTCCGTTCGATCGGCCGGCGCACCCGGTCCAAGCCGCGGCCGTTTCAGTCGACGCGACGGCCGCCACCCCGGGAACGGTGGTCCCGGAACTTCCCGTCGGGGCTGGTCCCCAGCTTCCTGCCGCCCGCGTGGGCGTCGCGGTCGCTTGCACGTCCGTTTCCACGCTGAAGCTGGCGTGCCCCTCCGACGCGCCCGTCCCGTCGACGTGCACCGCTGCCGATCACCTTCCTGCTGGTTGTCACGCGATGACCACGCCGGGCGCGCTGTACCCTGACAACGCGGTTCCCGCGTGCTGCTCGTGAGAATGGAGACCACCATGAAGAGCACACGAACGACGGTATTCAGCATGGCCCTCGCCGCGGCGATGGTCCTGTCCGCTGCGAACACGAACGTTGCCCGGGCCTGCGACACCAGTCAGCCGATGTCTTTCTACGGCGGCTACGTTGACGCCTATGATCACCCAGGAAACATCTACTATGTCTTCTGGGGATACGGAACTTACGGAGACCCGCAATCGTTCGAGAGCACGGCGCTGGCCATCTACAACAGCGTCGCGCCGCTCGAATCTCTGGGAATCGGGGCCACGCGCTTTGACGGGGTCACCTCACAGTACGCCGGTTACGACTGGAATTCGTTCAATTACGAGCAAATCGCGCCGACCCGGGACGGATACTGGTTGTACGACGAGGGCGGCCTGCCAGCGCCGGACCCGGTCACCGGCCAGATCACGCTGACCGACACGGACATCATGAACGAGGCGGATTTCATGGCCTCCTATTACTCGGCGAGCTACGACGACATCTTTGTCATTTTCACGCCGTCCAACGCTCCCCCGCCGATCACGAACGCCTGCGGTCAACATTTCGTCAGCACGCAAGATACGATTTCTGCCTGGGTGTCTTACCCCGGCCTGGGCGGTTGCAGCTTCACGTTTCAACAGGGCGCCGTCATGCACGAGATCACCGAGGCCGTCGTCAACCCTGCCTGGAACGACGGTGCCAGCTACGAGGGCTGGGATCAAGGCACGGGCGCGAATTGCGAGATCGGCGATCTCTGCAATGGCATCCACTACACGGTGCAGACGCAGCCGGCCAGCAATTCGCCTTCGCAGATCACGAACCAGCTCGAGTTCAGCAACGAGGCCGTGGCGGCGGGCGTCGGCAACGGGTGCATCTATGGACGATCGACGAAGGCCTACGTGGCCGGATTGACGAGCGCGGCCCACCTGGGGACGACGACGGTGGCCGCGAACACCTCCGTCACTTTCTCTGGCACGGCCGACTGGGGGACCCCGTCAGGGGTGACGCTGACCGGAACGCCCGCGGTGGCCTCGTGGGGCTCCGGGCACGTCGACGCCTTCGCCCGGGCCACCAACGGGAAGATGTACCATGCAGCGTCGGAGGACGAGGGGACCACGGTCAGCTGGGAGTTGCTGAATTACGCGAACAGCTTCACGCAATCGCCGGACGCCGTCAGCTGGGGGGGCGGCAACGTCCAGGTGTTCGCCGTCTCCGGCGGAAGCGTTCTGAAGAATACCAGGGACTACGGAGGGTCGTGGTCCGGGTGGTCGACGGTCAACTTGCCGTCGGGAATCAGTCCCGCGTCGAAGGTCAGCGTCGCGGCCTGGGGAGCGACGAACACCTCCGGTGGCTTCCCGAGTAACGTCCGCACCGTCTTGGCGGCATTTCGGGCGACCAGCGGAAACATGTACGTCGGCTACTCGGTGGCCGGCGGGTCGTTCACCTGGACGAACGCTGGTCACCCGGCCACTCTGACGGGAGACCCGGATCTGTCCGCCTGGGCGCCGCCCCGGTTCGACCTGTTCGTGCTCGACACCTCGGGCAACTTCTGGGACATGTATTCGACGAACGGCACCACGGTGGCCGGAAGCACCAACTTCGGCCATCCCACCGGCGGCGGGTTCCAGGTGGGCGCCGGCGTCGCAGGAATGGGCGATGGGCGATTGCTCATCGGAGGCCGGTCCGGGTCGAGCTCGACCAAACTGCAGCTGTTCAACTGGGCCAGCGCTAGCTGGGTGTCAAATACCGTCAACTACAGCGGCGGCATCGACATCGCTTCGCCCTAGGTAAGGTGTGTGTGGGTGCGCCCAGCACGACGCGGTCGTGCTGGGCGCACCGCGTCCGCGGCGTCGATGTAGCGATGGCGTTCCACCCTGCGCCACCCAGAAGAAGTCGCGCTTGTCTTCATTCTTCGAATAATGTAGAAATAGACCTGTGAGCCGGAAGCTTGACCAGCACGCTGAACAGCTGGGTGCGCTGGGGCACCCGGTGCGGCTGGCCATCCTGCGGTACGTGGTCCAGGCCGGTCCCGACGGCGCGGCCGCGGGAGCGATCCAGACGCACGTGGACATGCCGGCCTCGACGCTGAGCCATCACCTGAAGAGGCTGGTCGACGCCGGCGTGCTGCGGACGCGGGGTGAAGGAACGTACCACTACTACTTCGCCGACTACGACGCCCTCCGCAAGCTGACGGACTACCTTTGGGAGGATTGCTGCAAAAACGGTCACAACAACGGTCAAAAAGGCGGTGGAGAAAAGTGCTGCTGATGCTCTTGTGTCCAAAAGTTCGAATTATTTCGAAGAAAGGACCCGTGTCATGAATGTCCTCAAGCCTCACGTTTCCCTGAACGTCACCAATATCGACGCCTCCGTGGCCTTCTACGAGAAGGTCTTCGGGGTGCAGGCCACCAAGCGCCGGCCCGGATACGCGAAGTTCGACCTCCTCGCGCCCTCGCTGAACCTGTCCATGGTGGAGGCGCCACGCTCGGGAGTGAACGCCAGCCACTTCGGGATCCAGGTCGCCTCGACGGACGACGTCGTGCTGGCGACCGAGCGGTTCAAGCAGAGCGGGCTGCGGACCGCCACCGAGGAAAACACCGCCTGCTGCTACGCGGTTCAGGACAAGGTGTGGGTCGAAGATCCCGATGGGAACATGTGGGAAGTCTTCGTGGTCAAGGGAGACAGCCCGGCGATGCGCGAGGGCGAGGAGACCCCCTGCTGCACCCCGATGGCAGGCGCCGCCGCGGACCCCGGACTGGTCCAGGTCGGCGCGAAGCGCGGATGCTGCTGAAGAAGCTGGTCGCCGAGGCCCTGGGGACCGCGCTGCTGCTGGCCACCGTCGTTGGCTCGGGAATCATGGCGGAGGAGCTGGCGCACCCCAACGTCGCGCTCGCGCTCCTCGCCAACACCATCGCCACGGGGGCCGCTTTGGTGGCCCTCATCATCACCTTCGGGCCGACCTCGGGCGCGCACTTCAACCCGGCCGTGACGCTCGCGGACGCCAGCCAGGGCGGCCTGCCCTGGCGCGAGGTGCCCGCCTACATCGCGGCGCAGGTGGCGGGCGCCTTTCTTGGCGTGGCCGTCGCTCACGTCATGTTCAAGCAGCCGGCGCTCTTCTTCGCCTCGCAGCACCGGCGGGACGGGCTCGCGCAGCTGGTCAGCGAGTTCGTCGCCACGTTCGGATTGCTGGCCGTCATCTGGGGATCGGCGCGCCGGCGTCCCGGTCTGGTCCCCTTCGCCGTCGGCGCCTACATCACGGCGGCGTACTGGTTCACGGCCTCGACGTCCTTCGCCAATCCCGCCGTGACGCTGGCCCGGGCCGCGACCGACACCTTCGCGGGCATTCGCCCGGTCGACGCGCCCGGATTCATCGCCGCGCAGCTGGTGGGAGCGGCCGCCGCGACGCTCGTCTTCCGCTGGCTGGTTCCAGCCCTGCCCAAAGTCGCCAGCCGCGTGGTCGATCGAACCCCTTCAGATGCGGAGCTGTCATGAAGACCGTCATTTTCGCCTGCATTCACAACGCCGGCCGCTCGCAGATGGCGGCGGCGTGGTTCAACGCCCTGGCCGACGCGACGAAGGCGCGCGCGATCTCGGCGGGCACGGCCCCAGGGCTCCGGGTTCATCCCGAGGTGCTGGAAGCGATGCGCGAGGTCGGCATCGATCTGAGCGATCAGAAGCCGCGCAAGCTGACCGACGATCTGGCCCGCGGGGCTCAGCTGTTGATCACGATGGGGTGCGGCGAGCAGTGCCCCGTCGTCCCCGGCCTGCAGCGCGACGACTGGCCCCTGGAAGATCCCAAGGGGAAGCCGGTCGCTCGCGTTCGAGAGATCCGCGACGACGTGCGGGCCAGAGTGATCGCCTTGCTGGGGCGAGAGGGCTGGGCGCGAGGATGATCCGCGCGCGGAAGCGCGGACGTCCGCCCCGCCTCAGACGTTGAACTTGAAGTGGTCGCTCCAGGCTTGCGTAACTATTGGTTTTGCTCTGAGAAGTCCGCTCCGAGAAGCGGCCAGATACCCCCGGGCATACCCCCACGCGCGGACGATACCTTCGGGCCGTAGCGAGAGAGCGGCTGCGCGAAACCTACCGTCGTTGGATCCAAGTTTCGCACGCTGGTCGGGTCACTCGATCTCCCACCAGGAGATGCAGCGGCGAAGCTCGCCTGCGAGCGCAGTCCGAACGAGGTTCCCGTCGGCCCTGGCAAGCGCTTGCTTGTCGCGCGGGAACCGGACCTCAGATCCACCCCCGACGATGTTCGATCCATCACCGATCGCGCGGAGGACGGACAACTTCTTCCACCTTTACTTCGTGTTAGGGGATTGGGTTCGGTGCCCGATCCACCCGCAGATCCAGAGAGTGAGGGCACTGGACTGAAGCGCGTAGCGTTGGCAGACCGCTCCTGGCAACCTGTCTCTCGTGGATTCTTTCTTGGCGAACCCAGAGGCGGAGCCGATCGAGTCGTCGGACGTCCTTCACAGCTTGGACGGGATACCCTGCCCGGAATGCGGGTGCGTCAACGCTCCCGACCACAGCCTGTTCGTCTCGTACTTCGAGGCGGGCGCCGTGACATGCGTCGGATGCCAGAAGCCCTTCGACCTCTGGGCCCATGCCAGCGAGGAACTGAAGAACTGGCCGAGATCGTGGTCCGCATTCCACTTGCTCGGCGCGGTGGTCACCCGGCAGACCGTGGCCCTCGAACCTGATCGAAACAACGAGGTGACGATTCGCGCGGTACCCGAGGGGGCGGAGATCCTAAGGGTCAGCATGAACGTGATGGGGCCTTCGGAGGGGCCGCCAGTGTTTCCAGCGTTGTACATCCCGGGTCACACCCTCACGCTCGACCCTTTTCCTCGCCGATTCTTTCTGTACGGCATGACACACGGTCGAACGACTCTGCCTGGATCGACCGTGTGGGTCCACGTGACGTGGATACATCCAGACGAGGAGCTTCCGGTTCACCACCTCGCCGACGCAGCGAAGCAGTTCGCTGCCGGCAGGTACAAGGGGATGATCATTCCTGCGAACGTCGCGGTGGAAGCCGCGCTCACTCCTGCGGTCACCGCGTGGGTGCGAACCTACTGTTCACGAGACGAGACTGACGAATTTCTCGGCCCAAGGGGAGCGACGTACGCGCACCAGCTCAAGGTGCTGTCGAAGATCGCCGCCCGTACGCTCGACCTCAAGCCCCTCCCGGAGCGCATCCGGACGCTGCTCAATCACCTTCGCCAATACCGAAATGACCTTGGACATAGGGGAATACTAGATCGCCCCGAGCGGCCAGAACCTGACCTCGCGAAAGCCACTGAGTTTCTGACCGCAGCGGTCTTCGGCTATCACTACGCTCGCTATCTTCACAGCCGGGTCATCAGCCCGGAGTGATGGGTCATGAAGAAAAAGCAGGACACCGCGGCGAAGAGGGTTGTCCAGGTTGGAACATCTGTAGCGCTGGGAGCGACTAAAGCTGGAATCGGAGCCGCTGCCGCCGGCATCCCGGTGGCCAGCGCAGTGGCAGCAGCAGGCGGGTTGGTACTCGCGCCGACCGTAGCCGCGACCGTACTCGGGTTCGCTTTCGCAGCTCAGAGTCGGCGGGTCCAGAAGAAAGTGGAACGCTGGTGGGAGCTCGTCTCCGACTATCTGGAGATCGGCAGTGTCGAAGCAGCGGCAGCCGAAATCCAACGGAACATCGACGAGCCGTGGGCACATGAAGCCGTCATCGAGGCGACCAGACGGATCCTCGAAGACATCGACGAAGCTGCACTTCCGTACCTTGCTAGGCTCACAGCGGAAGCGATCAAGGGTCGTCGGGTTCCGAATGATCGAGACAGAAGCGCTGCTGCGTTGCTCGTCATACGTCGCGCAGGGGTTCTCGCGGCGCTGCGATCGTTCGTACTGGATTGCGTTCGGAATTGGCCGGTCGGTGCCGACGCCGTTGCGGTAAAGATCTTCACGGACGGCCCCGACGTTCCCCGAGTGGTGTCGACTCATCACCCTCACAGCCCAGAACTGTCAGTCAGCATAAGGACGCCGGTTTTTCCTCAGGGGGATTCGGGGCTCAATAAAGAGCAAGGTCCTGCTTCAACCGAAGTGCGCTTCCCGACGACGGCTGCTGTCTACGAGGTCCTGACGTCTATGAAGCAGTACGGATTCGCTGTCGAAATGCCGGGAGGATTCTGGGGAGTTCAGACCGGTCCACATGTCGCGAGCCTCGAGAAGTCGGGGGTCGAGTTTCTCGGCAAGTTGTTGCGATGACCCCGATATAGGTAGAATCGGTTCCTACCGGGTCTGCGGCAGCGACATGAAGACCGACATCCTCAAACTGCTCTTGATTTCTCATGCCGACGGCGACGAGTCGTCGTTCCGGAAGGCCGCGCTACAGCTTGCAGCGGCCGAGAGCACGGCCGGCCACGTGCGCGTCGCGGAAGAGATCCGGGCCATCATCGCCAAGCTGCCGCCCACTAGCACGCGCCGACTAGGCCCGATTGTCGACATCGCCGCACCGCGTGGTGAGCTCGCCGACATCCTTGAGGGGGGGCACCGCGACGAGCGTCTCCGCGACATCGTCTTGCGCGACGACGTGCGCGAGACGCTTCTGCGCGTGATTTCTGAGAACAGGTCGCGCGCACGCCTCGAACGCTTCGGTATGTCACCGCGTCGACGCCTCCTGTTCCACGGAGTGCCTGGGTGCGGGAAGACTCTCGCGGCTGCGGTGCTTGCGGGCGAGATGGGCTTGCCGCTGATGACGGTGCGCTTCGACGCACTCTTTTCGCGGTTTCTCGGAGCGACCGCGGTGCAACTCCGGGCTATCTTTGCCGAGATGCCGCGTCGCCCCGGTGTGTACCTCTTCGACGAGTTCGACTCGGTAGCGAAGGCACGCGGCGATTCTCAGGACGTCGGCGAGATGAACCGCGTTGTGACGGCGTTCCTTCAACTCGTCGATGCCGACGTCAGTGGCAGCATCTTGGTCGCCGCCACGAATCACGTTGAGCTGCTCGACCGCGCCGTATTCCGCCGCTTCGACGTCATCGTTCCCTTCGATAAGCCGAGCCGCGATCAGCTCGCCGATCTGCTGAAGCTACGACTGGGGACGGTCGGCCTGAGTGACGAGGTCGCCGAACGTCTCGCTGCGCAGGCAGAGGGCTGGAGCTTCGCTGACGTCGCACGCGCTTGCGACGACGCGGTGCGGACTATGGCGCTCGATGACCGCGATCAGCTTTTGGAGCACGACATGGTCACTGCTCTGAAAGAGCTGAAGCACCGTAGCGTGTCTGCCAAGAGCTAAAATCGGATGGCCGACGAGAGGCTCCCTCTCCTTCGAGGGCGAATCACCTTGGCGGATACGTACGAATCCCCCAAGAGCGGCAGCGGAACGCCTCCCCGGATTCCGTCGCTCGACCCAAGGGCACACCGTAGGGCCCTGCTGCGGCAGCTCGACGCCATCAAGGAGCACGTGAACGCGCGCGCCGACAACCTTCGCGACGACCTGGCGAAGCGCGAGATTGTCGCGGTCCGGCCTGCGCCCAACTCGCAGCTCACTGCAGACCAACTCGATGACGCGAAGGCCGATGCTCGGCTAGTAGGCGTCACGAGCGAGGGAACGGTACTCCTCGATGTCGCCACAGCAGACCTCACCTATCTGCGAGAGAAGATCGATGCCTTCGCTGACGACTCAAAGGTGATCGTCAAGACCAACAGAGACGGATCGCCCACGCTGGACAAGCAAGGCCTTCAAGTAAAGTCGCGGGCATCGGAGAGGGCCGTCGCTCCGATGGGTAGCATCGGTCTGGCGGAGCTCGAAGACCTCGGTAGCACTCAGCTTCGCCTCGACGCAATCCCCCCAGATCGCCCGTGCTGGTTCGAAATCGGCTGCCGGGGTGGGTACCGGAATCGGCCCGAGGAGACAGACGCCAGCCGCGCGCAGATCGCTCGTCAGCTCCACCGTCTCGGCCTGAGCCAGCCACTCGACGAGTTCATCGGCCCTGAGCAGATTTATTTCTTCGTCCGGGTTACACGCGCGCAGCTCGATGCCCTGCATGCGGCGACTGATTGCATCTACGAAGTCGAGTTCGCTCCGCAGCCGCTCCGCGACCTTAGGCTCTTCGACGACCTCTCATCGAAGGACATCGCTGATTTTACGCTGAAGCCGCCGCCCGAGGACGCGCCATCGATCGTCGTGCTCGACACCGGTGTCGCCACGGCGCACCCGCTCCTGAAGCCAGCGATCCTGACGGCCACGAGTGTCCAGCCGGAGATCTCGTCGCCAGAAGACACCTTCGGCCACGGCACGAAAATGGCCGGCATCGCGCTCTATCGAGACAGCCTCGGTGCGGCGATCGAGCGAGGCAGTGCAGACGCGCCTCACTGGTTGCAAAGCAGCCGACTGATGGTGCAACCGGGAGTCGGCACAGCCTCGATCGAGAACTACGAGAAGTGGCCCATTCTCACTGAGCGCGCTGTGCGTGCGGCGGAGGATGCCGACCCGCGCTCGCGCAATCGAGCCTTCGTGCTCGCGGTGACCCGCACGATGCAGGAATCTCCGCTTGATGGACTGGTTCCCACGCTGTGGAGCCAGTCCGTCGATCAGCTGGCGTTCTGCGACGGCTTTGGGCGTTTGATGATCGTCTCCGCCGGTAACGCGCGCGACTCGCAGTGGCTGGCGCTCGCCGAGCAGCATCCGCAGCTTCAGCTCTCCGAGAAGCTCCATCAACCCGCACAGGCGTCGAATGCGCTCACTGTGGGTGCATTTACGGCGCGTGTCGAGTTACCGAGCGGCAAGGATTACGCCCAGCACCGCATCGTCGCAACGAAGCGGGGCGGCATCTCTCCGTACACGAGCACCGGCCTCGTCGGAAATGAGTGGTCCATCAAACCTGACGTTGTGATTGAGGGAGGCAATCTCGCGATCTCGGGAACTCTTCCGGACGCGTCAGTGCCGACGCTCTCGGCACTAACGACGAGCCACCGGTTCATGCATGGGCAGCCCGTCGGCCTGATGTCGATGACGAGCGAGGCGAGCGCCCGTGCTGCTTACCTTGCGGCCAGGATTTGGACGCTTGAGCCAAACCTGCGATCGGAAACCGTGCGAGGGCTCATCGTCCACTCGGCGAGCTGGTCGAAGGTCATGATCGAGGACTTCCCCGGCATGAACGATCTACTGCAGGCGTGCGGTTACGGCCTGCCGAACGAGAGACTTGCTTCCGAATGTGCACAGGGCGTCGCGACGGTCGTCGTCGAAGACTCGATGCCGAACGCAGTCATCGAAGAGGAGCCGAAGAAGACCGCTCCCAAGCGACCGGACACTAAGACCACCACACCGAAGGTTCGGCGTAGGGTGAGGTTCTACCGGCTACCTGTGCCCGAGAGCCTCCTGACGGAAACGAACCCCGAGGTTGAACTGCGCGTCACACTCTCGTATTTCGCAGAGCCCAGTAGGTTCGGCCGACGTACGTATCACGGGCTCGACCTGCACTGGGACATGCAAGGACCGCATGAGTCGGAATCGGCGTTTCTAGAGAGAATCAACGCTCTGAAGCGCCCGAAGGGCCCCGATGGCAAGCGCCTAAAGCGGTCGTCGACGACGAAGTCGTTTAAGTGGGACATCGGTATCAACTCACGCAGCCGCGGGACCGTGCAGAGCGATCGCTGGCGGGGAAGGATGTCCGATCTGATCGGCGACAAGCTCATCGCGATCGTGCCCGTACTGGGCTGGTGGGACCAACGCAAGCCGCTGCGACAGCAGAAGATGAACTTCTCGCTTATCGTCACCGTCCTGGGCCCCGGTGTGTACGCTGCGATCAAGCCGCGGGTGGAGGCTGAGGCGGCGATACTGGTTGAAGTATGAGCCCTATGTCCCAGCGTGAGAGACCGACGCCGCCATTGTCAGCGACGTGGAGCGCGTTGTTATGGTCCGTTATCCAGCCGGGATGAAGAGGCAGAGCGACCATGGCATCTACCGACAGCGCGTCCGAAGGCGTGAGAAAGGACTTCCTGGAGGAACAGCCCGGCGCCGTCGGCGAGCTTGTAGGGCTTCTCTTTGGGCTTGGCGTTCCGGACCTTCGCATCGGTCAAAACGTTCGTGGGCATCTCGCTGAGGGCCTCCGCGTGATGAGCGGAGGGGCGACTCGAAAGGTCGGATACCCCCAGCACTCGGAGTGGATACCCCCAACCGTACCCCCGAAGTTAACGGACGACAACAGAACACTTGGGACGCTCCCGGAGCCAAAGACCGCAGAAATCAGCGGTTTTGTGGAGTCTACTGGAACTCGCCGGAACGCGCCGGACGTCCGGAAGGCTTCAGACGTTGAACTTGAAGTGGATCACGTCGCCGTCGCGGACGACGTAGTCCTTGCCTTCCAGGCTCAGCTTGGCGTTGGCGCGGCAGGCGGCTTCGGAGCCCAGGCGGACCAGATCTTCCCACCAGATGACCTCGGCTTTGATGAAGCCGCGCTCGAAGTCGGTGTGGATGGCGCCGGCGGCCTGGGGGGCCTTGCTGCCGCGCTTGATGGTCCAGGCGCGGCACTCGTCCTCGCCGGCGGTCAGGAAGGTGATCAGGTCCAGCAGGCCGTAGGCGGTGCGGGCGACCAGGTTCAGGCCCGGCTCCTTCAGCCCCAGCGACTCGAGGAATGCGGGGCGATCGGCGGCGTCCAGGCCGGCAATCTCGGCCTCGGCGGCCGCGCAGATGACGACGACCGGGGCGTTCTCGGCGGCGGCGTGGGCGCGCAGCTTGGCGACGAACGGGTCGCTGTCGGCGGTGGCCAGCTGCTTCTCGGCCACGTTGGCCAGGTAGAAGACCTTCTTCAGGGTCAGCAGCGCCTGGTCCTTCAGCAGCGCCTGCTCCTCGGCGGACAGGCCCTGGCCGCGCACCGGCTTTCCGGCGTCCAGGCCCACGCGGACCTTCTCGCACAGGTCCAGCACGGCCTTCTCTTCCTTGGCGGCCGGCCCTCCGCTCTTCATGGCCTTCTTCGCGCGCTCGATGCGCTTGTCGACGGACTCGATGTCCTTCAGGCACAGCTCGGTGTCGATGGTGGCGATGTCGGCGACGGGATCGATCTTGCCCTCGACGTGGACGATGTTCTCGTCCTCGAAGCAGCGCACCACGTGCGCGATGGCGTCCGTCTCGCGGATGTTCGCCAGAAATTGGTTCCCCAGGCCCTCACCCTTGGAGGCGCCCCGGACCAGGCCCGCGATGTCGACGAAGTTCACCGTCGCCGACACGGTCGACTTCGGGTGAAACAGCTTCACCAGCGCGTCGAGGCGCGCGTCGGGCACCGGCACCACGCCGACGTTCGGCTCGATGGTGCAGAAAGGATAGTTCGCCACCTCGGCCCCGGCCGAGGACAGCGCATTGAACAGCGTCGACTTGCCGACGTTCGGCAACCCGACGATTCCACAAGAAAGACCCATTGATGTGCTCTAGCAGCCCCTTCTAACTAGCGCGACCACTCCAGACGGAGTGGCCGCGGGGAGGACGCAGTCCTCCCGAGATCACGAGATGTAGGGACCGTGGGGGGACGAGTCCCCCCAGTATCAACCGATTTTTCCGAACAGCTGGAAGGCGATCAGAAGGCCGTAGATGACCAGCGACTCGATGAGCGCCAGACCGACGATCATCGGGACGAAGATCTTGCCGGAGGCCTGCGGGTTGCGGGCGATGCCCTCGAGGGCCGAGCCAGCCGCGCGGCCC
>Ga0070679_100000416_pt1 | contig 36273 bp, 25 predicted proteins | sample KBSC63BmetaG_FD_65652 | JGI IMG/M metagenome (GOLD analysis project Ga0070679, IMG submission 65652) | Corn rhizosphere microbial communities from Kellogg Biological Station, Michigan, USA - KBS C6-3B metaG | ecosystem: Host-associated > Plants > Roots > Rhizosphere | place: USA: Michigan... | reverse complement strand
GGGTCGGTCGATATAACCGATTAGTTCCGTGGGCTTCGCGCAAAGCCGCTTACCCACGGCTATTAACTTTCATCCTTTCAGGATGGTTCGGTTGCGACCTAAGTCGCGCTGCGTCTCTGCGGTGTTCTAGTGTATTTCATGTAATTCGTGGATCGTATTTCGTGCACACCAAAACCACCACAGAGACGCAGAGGTCGCAGAGAAAGCGCAGAGAAGTTCGAATTGGTTTCAGTCGAGTTAATGAGATTGCCAACGAGTAAACGCAAACTCCTACCCGAACAAGCCACGGCCGCTTACGAGATCAATAAGCACATCTCAGTGACGGCAGGCCCAGGATCTGGCAAGACGACGGTTCTCGTCGAGCGTTACCTGCATATCCTTCGTCAACATAAACTAAACATCGATCAGATTGTTGCCATCACTTTCACCAATCGCGCCGCAAACGAAATGCGCGAGCGACTACGTGATGAACTTAATATGATCCTGCAAACTGTCGCCCCAAATGAGCGGCCGCGATGGTTGAACTACAAACGCACACTTGATGGCGCCGTGATTACGACCATTCATGGTTTTTGTGCTCGCCTGCTTCGCGAATTCCCTGTCGAAGCCCGAATCGATCCACAATTTCTATTGCTGGACGAGCATCGCGCGGCAATGTTGCTGGAGTCGGTTGTTGAAGAAGTACTTGCTAAATTCATCAGCGACGGGCACGTTGAAGTTTCTCATCTGACTCTCGGTGTTGGCCGCGCCAAACTCGCCGCCGCGCTTGCACAAGTTTACAAAGAGGCACGCAGTCAGGGTCTATCGTGGGAACACATTGCGAGATCGACGGCGGTTACCCATCAGAGCGAGCACAAATATTTCAGTGCCCTTCGGGAACTTGATCAAGCGGTATCGGAATATTTAGATCGACCACGTCTTTCGGTTAAAGCAGCCGAGAAGCGTTTGAAATTCAAGGAGGCATGGCCGCTTCTGCGCTCGCAGTTAGAGAAGTTTCCTTCACACGAGAATCTCGCCGACTATTGCTCGAATATAGAAGCCCTCAGAAAGGTCCGTCCTGACAAAACAGCCATTGGCGAACTGTCCGTCGTAATCGACGATCTCCTTTGGGGAAGTGTTAGTAAAAGAGCAACGGATTATTCCGGACTGATCCCTCAGGTTTGCTTTGACCATTTCGCTCAAGTCTATGCGTTGGAAATGGTGAGTCTTCTGGTAGAAATCGACAAACGATTAACTGATGAGAAGCAGAAAATCTCGGCACTCGACTTTGATGATCTTGAACTTCGCACGTTAGAACTTCTGAATAATCCAACGGTGCTGGTACGCATTGCGGATCGGTACAAATTCTTTCTGGTTGACGAATTCCAGGACACAAATGCGCTCCAGCGACAACTGCTCGAGCGCATTACGTTGTCGCCTGGCAGCAATGCAAACCTCTTCATTGTGGGCGATCGCAAACAATCAATTTACGGATTTCGGGGAGCAGACGTCGACGTCTTTCGTGAGATGACGAAGACACTGACAGATGCTGGTGGTGAAGCAAAACCTCTTCTCCTCAACTTTCGTAGTCAACCAACACTAATCAGTTTCTTCAATCACCTCTTTTCCCGTTTGTTTCAGCCTACGGAAGATGTGCCGGCACTTTCCGAAGAACAGCTTGCGAAACTTGGTTACGTCGAACACGAACCGAGCGAACCGAAACGTGAAGTCGAAAACGCCGCACCAATCGTGGAGTTGTTGATTGCGACCCGGCCCCCATCTGGAGAGTATCGATACTTCGATCGGGAGGCGCGCGAACTGGATGCCATTCAACTCGCCAACAGAATCGTCGCCCTGAAAGCGGAAGACCCTGAACTCAAATACAGCGACGTTGCTCTGCTGTTCCGCGCAATGACACAAGTTCACATCTACGAGGCGGTATTTCGACGCGCGAACATTCCTTATCAAACGGTGTTAGGTCGCGGATTCTACGAACGAGAAGAGATCACGGATCTGATCCAACTGCTGCGGTTCCTTGATAACCGAACTGACGAACTCGCTTTGGCGGCGGTTCTGCGTTCACCACTCTGTGGAATTTCAGACAACGCACTCTTTGCACTTCGATCTGCTCCGCGTGTTGAAGAAGCGGATTCATCCACGACTCCCTTAATCACACGGCCTTTGTACCGAGCACTGCGACAGCACAACGAAATTGCGTTCATTAGTGATCAGGAACATGAACTACTGGATGCCGCTTCGAAGTTGATAAGTCGCCTGGTAGCTCGTCGTCACCACTATACAATTGAGGATCTATTGCGCTTTGCAGTTCACGAGTCAGAGTACTTGACGGTCGTTTCGGCGAACTTCGACGGGGCTCAACGACTCGCTAATGTCCAACGCCTGTTTACACTTGCTGCGCGTTTTGAGCGTTCCGGCAATCACTTGATTCGCGATTTCGTCCGTTACGTCGAAGAGTTTGAGGCAATCGGCAGTCGCGAGAGTGAAGGCCAGATTGATGAAGCGGCGAATGCTGTCAGGCTTATGACGATTCACCAGGCGAAGGGATTAGAGTTTCCGGTTGTGATTATTCCTGATCTTCATCGATCGAAGACACCGCCAGAGTTCTCGTTCATGCTGGACCGCCACCACGGGTTGACACTCAAAGTGCCTGATGGACGGGGCAATCGTGTTGCTGGATCAACCTTCAGCGATTTTGAACAGCGAAACGCATGGCGCGAGCAGTTTGAGAACATGCGGTTGCTCTATGTCGCGGCAACGCGGGCCGAAGATCGTTTGATACTTTCCGGGGCCACCGAAGAGCTGAGCCGGCTCAGTGGCAGTAAAGATTCATGGTTGAAATGGATCTGGCAAGCACTCGAGCTCGAACACTTTTCCCTTGGCGGCTTAGTCAATCTGGACAAAGACGTTCAAATCAAACTGGTAGTGAATCTCGCGCCTGAGTTGCAAACCGAGGCCGTCGCAAACGTGGAGAGCATTGTTCAGGACTCAAAGAAGAGTGAATCGTTGATTTCTGCCTTTCCACTTTTAAGACCGGTGGATTCAGAACGGACGAATGGCACACACCGCTTCAGCGTTACGCAGTTGATCAATTACCAGCGGTGTGCCCGGCAATATTACTTCGAACGCGTCTTGCAGTTGCCTTCACCTGATGAGCTTGCCGTTTGGAATAACGCGGAAGCACCAGAGCCGCCGGCAAACTTAACAGCTACTCTGAAGGGCGCCGTCATTCATCGATTCTGTGAAAGATACACTCCAGATCAAGACGTGGATGGCTGCCTTCGAACCAGTTTTGATGAGGTCGTGCGAAGCAGACAGGCCGAGTTGGCTGATCGTTTGGTTGAGATTGATACGGCAGCTGCGATTAAGGAACTGTTGCCGCTCGCGAAAAACTATTTGGCCAGCGATGTATTTCAACGAGTAGAACGCGCCAGAGCATCCTCGGGATCGAATGGAGCGCGTCCTTCGGGCGATAGCGGGATTTGGAGTGAGCTGAGTTTTCGTTTAAGACGGCCACTGGGGCTGGTTAGCGGGGCAATCGACAAGCTGCTCGTGACGAAGCTGAAAGACGGAACGTACGAGACGGAAATAATTGATTTCAAGACGAACCGCGTCAGACCGGCAACTCAACAAGCTATACCGGTTGAGGAGCACCTCCGCAAACAGTCAGATTCCGCGCAGTTCGCTTTCGACTTCGACAGAACAGCTACGAACACCACTACTACCGTTGGACCTTTTGATGAGGTATTGCGGAGTGCGGCCCACGATTATCAACTTCAGATGCAAGCGTATGCATTGGCGTTACGAGAACTGGTTCCGTCGTTGAAAGAGAGCCAAATTCAGGTCACTCTCCATTTCCTTGAACCGAATCTGCAATTTCACCTCACTGATGAATTGCTTCAGCTCTCCGCATGTGAGCAAGCCATCGACGAAGCTATTCTGGCAATCATCGCAGCTCAGAAACCGTCAGAGTTTCCGGTGAAACCGGCACAGCACTGTCGAACGTGCAACTTCTTGAAGATCTGCGTTGCAGGCAGAGAATACCTTGGCGTGCGACGGCCTGCCGTCGCTTTGTCATAGTGCTACGTTGACGATCACGCGTTGAGATTAGGAGTAGCTGTGACAAAGCGACGGCAGGCCGTCGCACTCCAAATATGGAAATTGATCGTTTTCCGTTCTACTATCCGCCATGGTCACAATCACCTCCTTCGACGGCGATCAGTTCGATGCTTACCTGTCCCTGCCCGCGAGCGGCTTTGGTCCCGGCATCGTTGTCCTTCAGGAAATCTTTGGCGTAAACCAGTTCGTGCGCAGCGTTGCTGACTGGTATGCGGCACACGGATTCGTCGCCGTCTGTCCCGACCTGTTCTGGCGTCAGGAGCGTGGAGTCGAGCTAACCGAAAACGAACGTCCCAAAGCTTTTGAGTTATATCAGGGATTAGATGAAGCGAAGGCGGTCGAAGACTCTGCCGCGGCGCTCGAGTTTCTGCGTAAGCATCCAGCTTGCACTGGCCGCGTTGGTGCTGTCGGTTTTTGTCTGGGTGGCAACCTCGCCTATCTATTATCGGTTCGCTTCAAGCCCGACTGTGCTGTTGGGTATTACGGCGTAAGCATCGAGAAGAGCCTGGACGAAGCTAAGAACCTTTCGTCTCCTCTAATGCTTCACATTGCCGGTAAGGACCAGCACTGTCCGGCAGAAGCGCAGGCGGCAATACATCAAACGCTCGACTCCAACCCGCTCGTTACCATTCACACTTACCCGGATCGCGATCACGCATTCGGTCGGCCCAGCGGTGAACACTACCATCAAGCTGATGCCGAACTTGCAGACCTGCGTAGTCTGGAATTCCTGATACGTAACCTTGCCGGTGAAGGGCTTGGTGCAGCGCAACGAACATTGTCTGCGAAGTGGGACGATCACGTGAAGTATGAATTTGCCACTCGCAATACTGAAGATACTCTGGAAACAATGGTGTCAGATTCGTATGTGAATCACGTTCCGGTGATGACTGGAGGTGTTGGTCACGACGAACTGCGTGCGTTCTACTCGAAGCGTTTTATTCCCCAGATGCCACCCGATACGAATATGACTCCCGTGTCACGAACCATCGGAGTGGACCGTGTGGTTGATGAGATGGTATTTGAATTCACGCACACGATTAAGATGGACTGGATGCTGCCTGGCGTTGGACCTACCGGAAAGCATGTGAAGGTTGCCTTGGTTGTTATTGTTCACTTTCGTAACGGCAAGCTGGCCCACGAACATATTTATTGGGACCAGGCCTCTGTTCTCGCACAACTCGGATTGATCGATACGAACACACTGCCTGTTGCCGGCGTTGAAAGCGCGGAGAAAGTTCTCGATCCTAAACGACCGTCGAATGAGTTGATGCGGCGTTGAGATCATTGGTCGGCTTTGGAGTGCGACGGCCTGCCGTCGCTTTGTTACAAGTCTAGTCATCTGATTACGCGACTCTTTGAAACAGCGATTCCAGCGTTCGCTATGACAAAGCGACGGCAGGCCGTCGCACTCCAAAGAGATCATCTATGGAAAATGAATCTTCAAAACCCGACTCCTATTCAGCCACTTCCCACCTTCGTCGTGATCTCGGCACGCTCGAATCTTATGCTGTCTTAATCGGAATTTTGATCGGGGCGGGGATCTTCCAGGTTACCAGCCAGGCGTGGGCGATGACTGGGCCAAGTGTGATTCTCGGTTATGCAGTATTGACGCCGGCAATCCTTGCCACCTCAATTCCCTACGCTGCATATCTATCAACACCTCTCGGGCGCGAGCCCGGCGGCGAGTATCTTCACATCTCGCGCACACTGAAAGGATATCGTCTCGCGTACGTTGGCTCATGGCTCAAGATCATTTCGTATATCGGCGCCGGAGCCTATCTGGCAAATGCGCTTGCAGGTTATTTGATTGCTTTCCTCGGCGGCGGGCTCAAACGCTTGCAACTTCCGATTGCGCTTGGGTGCCTTGTACTCTTTTACCTGATTCACGTTATCGGAATCCTGTGGTTTGGCAGGATGCAAGTAATCATGTCAGCGTTGAAACTGCTCGCGTTGATGGTGTTAATACTTCCGGGACTCTTAGCCCTTAACACGTCGAACTATTCACCTTTCGTGACTCACGGGTGGAGTGGGTTTGGCGCAAGTTTACTCCCTCTGTTCTTTGCTTACGCGGGATTCGAATCGCTGGCCCAAACAGCCGGCGAAGTGAAAGACAGTACGAAACGATTGCCGCGCATCCTTTTGATTGGCATATCAATAACCGCGGTAATTTACGTCTTGACTTCTGTTGTGTCGTTTGGAGTTTTACCCGGCTCACGGCTGCAGGCAAGTAGTGCTCCGATGGCCGAAGTTGCATCAGTCTATCTGCCACTTGGAGCTGCGATGTTTGTAACTTTTGGAGCGATTGCAGCGATCATGACGGCACTCAATGGGACCATGCTGGTGCCTTCGAGACTCGCGATGATGTTTGCGCAGGATAGACTGGCGCCTAACTGGATCGGAGTAGTCAACCCCCGCACGGCAACCCCAATTCGCGGACTCACGTTGACCCTCGTCGCGTGTGCCTTACTCCTTTGGACTAATCAACTATTGCTCGCGTTGAACGTCGCCGTTATCGCACTCGTAGGACTTTACTTCATCCACAGTCTGGTGTTTTTGTTGCTGCCGCGATTCAATCCGGCCCTGGCGAGCGAGATTACTATCCGCATACCAAATTGGTTATTGATAACCTCAGCGGTGGTATCCGTTCTTTCGATGGGTACGCTTATCGCGATTCAACTTGCCAGCGACATCAATACGCTAAAGAACACGACGCTGAAGCAGCGTATTAACGAACACTCACTTACGAGCATCGAACTCATCATTGTCTGGGGCATTGTCGGCATCGTCCTTTACCAGTTTGCCAGAATCCGATCGGGCAGAAACAAGAACGACGCCGAATTTCGCGAAGAGGCAATAAATGCAGATTGAAGGAAAACGCGTGCTTATTACGGGAGCAAGTCGGGGACTGGGGCGTACGCTGTCATTTGCATTTGCCGAGGCAGGCGCAAGAGAAGTGATCGCCGGAACTCGAAAAGAGGAGGATCGAAACAAGTTAAGAACGGATGCGGGAAACTTTGGTGCCAGCATAACGCCGGTACAGCTCGACGTCACCTCTGACGAAGACGTTAATTCCATTGCACAACTCGGTAGCGTGGATATTCTGGTGAACAATGCTGGTGTTGCCGGGTATGGCAATCCGGTAACGATGAACTTCCAAAGCGCTCAAGAGGAAATTGAAGTTAACTACCTTGGAACTCTTCGGATGGTTCGGGCTTTCGCACCGATGATGATCGAACAACGGCAAGGTGCAATCGTGAACATCGCTACCGCATTTGCGAAAGTCAATCTCCCGCTAGTGGGTACCTACTGCGCAACGAAAGCGGCTCTGCTGTCGCTCGGTCAGGCGCTCCGTGCTTACTTGTCGGAGCATGGTGTCGTGGTGATCACTGTTTTGCCGACAACGATCGATACGGATATGAGTCGCGGCGCAAATGTGCCCAAGATGGGAACTGAGTTTGTCGCCGGAGAAATCCTCGAGGCCATTCGCGAAGAGAAGCACGATCCGCCGATTGGCGATGAAGCGCGTGGAGTGCTGGATGGATTGGCGAAGGATGAAATAGGTTTTGAGAAAATGATCGCGCAGTATAAAGCCTGAGGTTGAACAATAGGTCCTATAGGTCGTATAGGTCCTATGATTTGAAGTCATGACTGCCTTCGACCGCCATCGATACGATTTCCCCACACTCGCTTCCGGCATTCATCTGCTTAGCCACAGTCTTGGTCCGGTACCTCGTGCCGCGCGTGACTCGATGTTGGCGTATTGCGATGCGTGGGAGAACCACACGAGTGAAGATGCGTGGGCTACAAGCTGGTGGGAACTATCTCAACAAGTGGGCGATCGCATTGCTCGAATTCTCGGCGGCGAGCCAGGCTCAGTTCAAATTCAGCCAAACGCTTCAATCGCCCTTGCCACAGTCGCTTCGTGCTTCGACTTCAAAAGTTCGAAACGAAACCGTGTGGTTACGAGTGCTCTGGATTTCCCTTCCATGGAATACATTTGGGATGGACAAAGACAGGTGGGCGCGCAGATTGAAGTGGTTCCGTCTCCCGACGGGATTTCCGTACCGCTCGAGAACATTCTTGACGCCATCGATGAACAGACGTCGCTCGTGGCCATTTCTCACACGTCCTATCGCAGCTCCTATCGAGTTGATGCGCGGGCAATAGTTGAACGCGCCCACGCAAAGGGTGCCTTCGTCTTACTCGATGTCTATCAGTCCGCCGGCGTTGTTCCACTGGAGGCAGCAGGTTGGAATGTCGATTTTTTGATCGGAGGCACAATCAAGTGGCTTTGCGGTGGTCCTGCATGCGGTTATCTTTATGTCCGGCCTGATCTACAACGCGATCTGAAACCGCGCTTAACTGGCTGGGTCGCCCACAATTCTCCGTTCGAGTTTTCTCACGCACCAATGCGATACGCGCGATCCGTTCGACGCTTCGCTCAAGGTACACCGAGTATTCCAGCACTTTATTCAGCCATTCCCGGACTCGATATACTCGAGTCAGTTGGTCTGGAACAAATTGCGAGCGAATCACGACGACGGACAGATCAAATAATTCAGTTTGCGAAAGAGCGTGGCTGGAAACTGAATACACCATCCACCCATAATCAACGCGGCGGATCGATCATGATTGGCGTCGCGGACGGACCAGCAATGGTGGAACGTCTTGCTGAGAAACGCGTCTTTGTCGACTGCCGTCCAAGTGCGGGCTTACGAATCTCGCCTCATTTCTTCAATACGGATGAAGAAGTGTCCGAGGCGCTAATGATTTTCAGTAAGTTGATGGAAGAGCAACATTGAAATAGGACCTATATGACCTATAGGACCTATATACTTCGAAGATGACCAAACTCACCATCAATTCTCCTGCCCCCGATTTTTCCTTGCCGGATGGCAACGGCGCTCAATGGCGTTTGTTTGATCACCGCGGCAAAGTTGTCGTGTTGCTCTTTTATCCCGGTGATGAAACCCCTATCTGCACGGCGCAACTCTGTTCCGTTCGCGATCGTTGGGAGGATTACGTAGCAACAGGCGCTGAGGTTGTGGGCATTTCCAAAGACTCCGTTGAGTCGCATCGCAAATTCGCGGAGCATCATGAACTGCCATTGCGGTTGCTCTCGGATGTGAACAGCGAAGTTTCGCAACTCTACGGCGCGCGTTCGTTAATTCCCGGGAAGGTTGCGCGATCTGTATTTGTGATCGATCCAGAAGGAATCCTTCGCTACGCAGACGTGCGTCCATTGGGACTGTTCAAACCAAAAGACGACGCGACGATTGCGCAGATTGAAGCCGCACAGAACAGACACGGAGACGGAGGGACGCGGTGACCCGGGGATGTGTTTCATCTCCGCGTCCCCGAGTCCCTGCGTCCCCGAGTCCCTGCGTCACCGAGTCCCTGCGTCACCGAGTCCCTGCGTCACCGAGTCCCCGCGTCACCGAGTCCCTGCGTCCCCGAGTCCCGCATCTCCGCGTCTCCGAGTCCCGCATCTCCGCGTCTCCGAGTCTCCGCATCTCCGAGTCCCCACGTCTCCGACTCCAGTCGCCCCTTCGCCCCTTCGCCCACTCGCCCCTCGCCCCTTCGCCCACTCGCCCGTATAATCGCTCCACAATCCAGGAGAAAGAAATGGCTGACACGATAAAATGTACGCACTGCGGGGAAAAGCGGCCGGGACTTGCATTCGCGCCTTTTCCAAACGAACTCGGACAGAGAATCTTTAGCGAGATCTGCCAACCATGTTGGAGTGGCTGGCTGCAGAAACAAACTCAGATCATCAATCACTACGGTTTGGATTTGACGAATCCTGACGCTCAAACTTTTCTGTTCGATAACATCAAGGGTTATCTCTTTGGCGACACGCCACAATTAGCGCAGATTGATACCTCGAAAGAAGGAACAGTGAAGTGGTAGCCTGGTTTTTGGTCTTGGGTCTTTGGTCCTGGTTTTGGACGATTCCAGAGCGAGCATATGAAGCAAAAACCAAAGACCAAAAGCCAAAGACCAAAGCCCTGACATGGCCCATCTATTGCTATAGCATTCCTCGCCCATTTATCTCCCCGGTCTAGTTTCGGAATCCCCTTTTAAAGAGATAAGCGCCCAGTGTGCGTAAGCGTACTCACTGGCACGTTTTAATGCGCACGTATGTTTTTAGAACTACTAGGAGGGTCTCAAATGAGGTTCAGGATCATTGCACTTACAACAACCGTCGCACTCTGCTTCGTCAGTGGTTGCAATCAAACTGGAAATGAAAATCGGACCGCAAATGCAAATGCCAACGCGAATGTGCCGGTTATCGCCAGCAGCACGCCCGTGCCAAACGCCAATGGCAACACCAATTCTCGGCGGGCTCCGACACGCGAAGAATACGAGCGCGACAAAGAGCGCTACAACCGTGAAGCAAAGAATTCTGGCAGTAAGGTTGGCACTGGTCTAAACGATGGTTGGTTGTGGGTCAAGACAAGATTTGATCTGGCAGCGGTGGACGACCTGCGTGATTCCACTATTAATGTTGATGTTGATAACGCAGTTGTTACGCTCAGTGGAACCGTCGCGAATGCAGCGCAAAAAACAAAGGCAGAACAGACGGCCAAATCCGTCGAAGGCGTAAAGGGCGTGAAAGATATGCTTAAGATTGCGGCAAATACAAGCAAAGCCAGCCCCACTCCAACGCCGAGGCCCAAGACAAAATAGATCTAAAAGTCAGTGGTCCGCGCGAATAGGTCCTATAGGTCAAATAGGTCCTATACGACTGACCACTGACTACTTACCAGTGACCTTTCTTCTCTTTGCTCCATACCTGTTTTTGAGTTAAGCTCTCGCTCCTTCTTTCCTAAACCGAGAGCTGCCGAGGGTCTTCTTAACCAGCGTTTTAGCTTTCGCAAATCACATTGATGGGGATTTGGTGCTTATGCCAAGAGTTCGTCTGCTTGCTCTGCCGAAGACTGCGTCTCCCCAGACGTGCAAAAAATACAACCCTGTAGGAGGTTCAACCCTTGTCTAACCACTACCTCAACACTGCCGTTCGTGGCGTGATTGCTCTGATTGCGATGCTATTAGTAGCAAACACAACGTTCTCTCAAACAAAACTGCTGCGCTTCCCTGACATTCACGGCGATCGGGTCGTATTCACCTACGGCGGCGACCTCTGGACTGCGCCATCAAGCGGCGGAAGCGCGACTCGACTAACTTCGCATCCCGGCATTGAAGTGTTTGGGAAATTTTCGCCCGATGGAAAGTGGATCGCGTTTACGGGCCAGTACGACGGCGACGAGCAAGTCTTTGTGATACCGACAACCGGGGGCGAACCTCGCCAGTTAACATTCTACCCAGCCAAAGGACCGTTGGCACCTCGCTGGGGTTGGGACAATCAAGTTTATGGCTGGAGTAATGACGGCGAGCGAATCTTCTTCCGTTCGTTGCGCGATTCGTGGGCCACTCCCATTGCCCGTCTCTATTCCGTTTCTATAGACGGGGGTCCAACTGAGCCTCTACCAATGCCCACCGCTGGTTCGGGAGACTTCTCTCCAACTGGAAATGAAATCGCGTACTCACCGCAATCGCGTGACTTCCGATCGGAGAAGCGTTACGGCGGCGGCCAGGCAAACGCACTTTATATCTTTGATCTGAAACATAACTCTGCGAAACGCATCACTGAAGGCCCGCGAGCCACACGCGACCCGATGTGGATCGCCGACACTATCTTCTACGACTCAGATCGCGATGGACACTTCAACATCTATGCCTACAACGTCTCTAATGGAAAGACCACTCAAGTCACTCGGAACACTGTGTACGATGTTCGTTGGCCGAGTTCCGACAATGAAGGCCAAATTGTTTATGAGTTGAATGGCGAACTTCAGGTACTCGATGCCAGGACCAGAAAGAACACACCGATCTCTATCAACGTTCCTGACGAAGGCATCGCTCGACGTCCAACTCGTGTCTCGGCAGCAAACCTGATCGAATCTGCCGGGCTCAGTCCTAAAGGTGAACGAGTTGTCGTCTCTGCTCGCGGCGACATCTTCACGATGCCGATCGAGAAGGGTCCGACGCGTAACTTAACCCATTCATCCGGCGCGCATGACAAATGGCCAAGCTGGTCACCTGACGGTTCGCAGATCGCTTACATCTCAGATAAATCGGGCGAGGAAGAACTGTATATCGAGACACAAGATGGTTCGAAACCCGCCGACCAGATCACACAAGGCGGCAGCGCGATGCGTTATGCCCCGGAATGGGCCCCTGACGGAAAGCGGATAGCATTCAGTGATAAGGACGGGAAGGTTTACATATTGACTCTGGCGGATCGGAAACTCGCTGAGATCGCTGACTCTCCACGCGGACAGATTCGGGATTACACCTGGTCACCGCGCGGCAACTATCTGGCTTTCTCGATGCCGAACGCGAATCAGTTTCTCTCGGTCTACGTTTGGAGTGCCAGTGACAACCAGGTCAGACGGGTCACTGAAGATTCTTTCAACAGCTACAATCCGGCGTGGGATCCTCAAGGGAATTATCTTTACTTCCTTAGCGATCGTGAATTCAGCCCGCAGCTCTCTTCAATCGAATTCAATTACGCATTGAACCGGCCGACTTTCATCTACGCAATAACTCTCAAGAACGACGGCAAGCATCCCTTCCCGCCGGAGAGCGATGAAGTAACCATCACCAAGTCTGCCGAAGAGACTCCGAAGCCTGCTTCGTCTCCGGCGGCAGAAAAACCGGCTGAGCCTCCCGCAACGGAGCAAAAGGCTGAGGCGGCTCCGAAGCCGCCGGCAAATCTCGTCATTGATTTCGAAGGGATTCAAACACGCGTTGCACGAGTGCCGCTCGGTGCTGACAACTACGGGAGCCTGACCGCGAAGACTGGTCATTTGCTTTACGCAATCGGTGGCGCCGGTTATTACGGCCGTCAACCCGATCGCACAACCTCGTTGCGCATCTACGCGATCAAGGACCGCAAAGAAACCACGCTCGTTGAAGACATTCGCGGTTACACACTTTCAGATGATGGTTCGAAAGTTCTCGTCTTCCAGGGACCGGGCGCGAACTTGTACGACGCCACCCCACAAGGTGAACGAAGTCGTAAGGCGGTTTCAACTGCTGGTCTGTTTGTCGATCGTGTTCCGGCCGAAGAATGGAACCAGATCTTTAACGAAGTTTGGCGACGATACCGCGACTGGTTCTACGTTCCCAACATGCACGGCTTTGATTGGGTGGCTATCCGAGAGCAATACAAGCCTCTGCTAAAGTACGTCTCGCATCGCTCAGATCTTAATTACGTTATGCACGAAATGATTGCGGAGTTAACCGTGCAACACGCGTACATTGACGGTGGCGATTTCAATATTCCGCCACGGCCAAGATCCGGATTGCCAGGCGCTCGCTTTGAACTCGACAAACAGGCAGGTCGCTATCGTATTTCCAAGATCTTCGCCGGTGAGAATGAAGAAGAGATTTACAGATCTCCATTGACTGAAGTCGGTATCAATGCAAGTGTCGGCGATTATGTGCTTGCAATTGATGGTGAAGAGTTGAAAGCGACCGACGATCCTTATCGGCTGTTAAGAAACAAAGCTGACAATCCGGTTAGCCTGACGTTGAACAAGACACCGGCGATGCAAGGTGCGCGTACGGTCTCTTATCGGCCGATTACGGATGAGAGCAATCTCATTTATCTCGATTGGACAAATGACGAGCGCGAACGAGTGGCGAAAGCAACGAATGGGCGTGTGGGTTACTTGCACATTCCGGACATGGGTGCTGCTGGAATTCGAGAATTCATCAAGTGGTATTACCCTCAACTTCGCAAGGAAGCTCTGATCGTAGACGTCCGCGCAAATGGCGGCGGAAACGTCTCGCGGATGTTGATTGAGCGACTGCGAAGAAAAGTGCTCGCGCTCAACTACTCACGCACCAACGACGACGCCTCAACTTATCCTGACGGCGCCTTCCTCGGACCAATGGTGGCGTTGCTTGACGGCAACTCCGCTTCTGACGGAGACATCTTCCCGGCGATGTTTCGTGAAGCAGGACTTGGACCGTTGATCGGTAAACGATCGTGGGGCGGAGTGGTCGGAATTACGAATCGTGGTCAGTTGATCGACGGTGGTACTGTCAACGTTCCGGAGTCTGGATTAGCAAATAAGAACGGCGAATGGATCATTGAAGGCTACGGCGTCGATCCGGATATCGAAGTTGATAACGACCCGCAGTCAGTAATCAATGGACGCGATCCGCAGCTCGAGCGTGCGATAGCGGAGATCATGAATAAGATCAAGTCTCCAGTGAAGCTTCCGCCGAAACCGGCACCACCCGTGAAGACGATTACTTCCAGTTCAACAAGTCGAACGAACAAATAAACTTTGGAGTGCGGTGGCCTGCCACCGCTTTGTCACAGCGAGCCGCGGAGAAGCATGTCTTGTCGCTCATAGAACCTCTCGCCGTAACAAAGCGGCGGCAGGCCGCCGCACTCCAAAGTCACTCTTTAATCTTCAGCTTCTCCAACGGCAACATCGCCGGCATTCCCCTGTGCTGCCAGCATCGAACCGGCCCATGAACTCGGCGCGAACATGGTGTTCCTTTCTTTGTGCGCGCACCGCATAGATAAGTGTCCTCAGTAACAATCGATGGCGCTGGTTGAGGCGAACTAGTCGAGTTTGCTGAAACAATATTCCGTTGAATCACGAGCGGCGGCGGCGACGGTCTTATTGCTCGACCAAAAATAATTCCCAGGAATAACAGAGCAGCGAAACCGAGGGCTGGTTGTACCCAATGCTCCTTGCGAAATTTTGGCAGGCAAGAACGACAAAACTTGCGACTAGTCCAGATGTGCCAGCGCAAGCGAACTATCTTCGCGCCACACTCGCAACAGAAATTTGGACGATACAAAGTGAGGATCGACACGTTGTGAGGTTCCTTTGAGAACAAATAAGAATACTTCGGGGGGATTATAAGCTGTTTTGGGCGATCCTTTGGAGTGCGACGGTCTGCCGTCGCTTTGTTAGGGAGACCCTTCGACGATCGCTGTGACAAAGCGACGGCAAGCCGTCGCACTCCAAAGCAACTCTTGACCTCCATACAGCGTCCGACACCTCAGATCTATTAGCATTTGACCGACAGTTTGAAAAATCATTCGTTGGCGGGCATACTCTGCGGACTATTTTCCAGATGCGTTACTACAAACAGTTATCCAAAATCTCGATTTGCCTGCTTATTCTCCTTCTAACCAGCATAGTTGTTCACGCACAGGATCCTGACGATGTAATCACGACCGACACCTCGCTGGTTCAATTGAATATAGGTGTGGTGGACCGCCAGGGCCGCGCGGTTACGTCGCTGACGAAGAACGATTTCACCGTCTATGAAGACGGCGTGAAGCAGACGATTCAACGGTTCGAGCCAGTGGAGGCACCTTTTAGCCTGGCCCTTCTTCTGGACGTCTCTGGATCGACAATTAACTTCCGCCAACAGTTGAAGCTTGCGAGTGAGCGTTTTCTTGATGCGCTCGCTCCGGACGATCGCGTCGCTGTTATCCAGTTTGACGCCAAAGTAAAACAGCTTGCTGGTTTCGGCACCGATCGAAAGAAAACCGCGTACGCAATTGAGCTGGCGAACGGACAAGGCGAGACGCATTTTTACGAAGCGTTGAAATTTGCACTTCGCGAACTCGAGAAGGAAGGTAAACGACGCAAAGCCATCGTGGTCCTTACTGACGGTCTCGATACTGACATGCGCAACCAGGACCGTCGCACGTTAGTAAGGGCCCAAACGAATGAAGAAGCATTGTCGATGATCAAACCTTTGGCGAGTTCGGAGTTAACGCAGATTCTTTCAGCCGCCGATCGACAGGGAGTTTCAATCTTTCCGTTGGCGTTGCCGTCTGGCGATCCAAAGCGCCTGCCTCTGCCTGATCCAAATATCATCGGCATCTATGCAGCAGCACGAACAAGACTGCAAACACTTGCCGATCGAACCGGCGGTCGATTGAATGAAATTATCCGGCTGGAGCACATGGCGCTTCTGTATCGCGAGGTTGCGGCCAGCTTACGAACGCTTTACACCGTTGCGTACCAGGCACCAAGTGATCGTGCACGCGGCAAGTGGCATGAGATAAAGATTGAGGTGGCGCAGTCGGATCTGACGGCGCGAACGAAGCCGGGGTATTTTGGAAGGTAGGTCTTTGGACTTTGGTCTTTGTGCACTCGAAGAAACGAAATCGAAGGACGTAAAACCAAAGGCCAAAGACCAAAAACCCAGGACCAAGGCCCCTTTTGAAAATTTCCTCTCGAACCCTTACTATCTACCGCCGTGCACCCGTAGCTCAGTTGGATAGAGTACCTGACTACGAATCAGGGGGTCGCATGTTCGAATCATGCCGGGTGCACCAGTCATTTCAATAACGTAAGGGCTGTAGTCTATGGCTGCCCGTTCGTTTGTGGCCACGCTGTTTCACTCTGTTAGTTCGTCTCAATAACGAGGGCCACCGCATAACGCGCTTGGAGCGGGGACTTGTCTGGGACTGGGCTTCTTGTTAGTTTGCGTGGGCGAGCGTTGAGGCTCGCGTTGGGTAGATTTAAAATTGAGTTGACTCCAATCGCTCGCCGCTTAAGTGTTGCGTTGGGCAATACGAACAGTATGAACGAAGCTATGATCAAGAGATATTTCTGTATCCTGCTCGCGCTGGCAGGTATGTCCGCGGTGCAGGATGTCGACGCGATTGTCAAAGCTGCTCCTGCCGACAAGACCGTCATTGCCGAAACAATTAAAGCGGAAGTCGCTCAACTCGTCGCCGGCATTAATGCTCACGATCCATCTAAAGCAACCGCCTATGACGCTCCGGATATTATCTCGATGGAATGCGGTCGTCCTTCGTCAGTCGGGCTCGAAGGCGATAAAGAGGGCTTCAAAATGGGGTTCGCCCGTGAGCCCTATTGGAAGATCAACCTCATCGACGAAGCTGTCGATGTCGCGAGCAGTGGAGACTTGGCAGTGTATCGTGGCACCTATAATGAAGAGAACCGTCGCGGAGATGTGCCGATGACTCATAAGGTGAACTTTATTGCTGAATTTAGGCATCGAAGTGATGGGACGTGGAAGATTGCCTGGTATATCGTTTCCGAGATGGAACGATCGCATCCTAAGTGATAAGTCGCATTTTCGAATGATGCCGCGTGCACCAAACATGTGCTTCGCACTTTGATAATTGTGCTTTGTCGTTTTTTAAAATTTCGAAGCAACCGTACAAAGCACCATGCGCTAAGCTCAAATCTCCAGTCCCACCGACCGCATCAACTCCAACGCGTTACTCTTCTGCAAAACTCCCGGCCTGAGGACGTAATCAAACGTCATCTTCCCTGCTTCGAGATGATCTTCGAAGTGCACGTTTGCGGCCCGTTCGTGCAGATCTTCGACTATCTTGGTCAACGCGAGATCGTGCGTAGTGACTAATCCAATTGCACCGCGTTCGACGAGACCAAGAACTACTCCTTCTGCACCGATCAACCGGTCATGCGAGTTTGTGCCGTGAAGAATTTCATCCAGCAGGAACAGAACAGGAAGCGAGCCTTTGGTCAGATCAACTATCTGACGCAAGCGTGTGATCTCAGCGTAAAAGCGAGACGCTCCGGCCTGTAGTGAATCCTGAATCCGAATCGACGCGCCCACCTGCAGTGCAGTCAAACGCAATTTATGAGCACGAACCGGTGCACCAGCCAATGCAAGCACCGTGTTGGTTCCAACTGAACGTAGCAGAGTGCTCTTGCCTGACATGTTGGAGCCGCTGACTATAAAGACAGCCGGTTGCGAACCTAACGTCAGATTGGTGCGGACATTCTGTGAACGAGGAATCAACGGATGTCCAAGTTGCTCGGCATCAAAAACAACACCTCCTTCAATCAATTCCGGAAACGGATCGTCAGGATGTTCGAATGCATAACCGGCAAGTGAACTCACTGCTTCAATTTCGCCGATTGCGGCTAACCAACGCTCGACCGCCGGCCCCGATTGCTGTCGCCACAACTCGATCGCCATAGCAATCTGCGTAGGCCAAAGGAGAATGAAAGCGATCGGCGCAAAGAAGAGATTGCGCCTCGAGTCAAGCAATTCGAGTAGACGTTTGAGTTTTGCAATCTGCTGTGAGGGCGCAAGGCCCGCAACGTTCAAGGCCGCTCGCAGGTGAACAAGCCGCGCACTTGTGAATTGTTCCTGCTCGATGCGTTGCAAAACTTCCTCGAGCAGTTGCAGCTCTTTTGCTGGAAGATCAACGGAAGTAATTACTGTCTCAATCTGGTCGCGAAATCTAAATACAAAGACTCGTCCGATCAATATGGAAGTCAGAAATGGCACATAGCCAAAGCCAACAAACCAGAGAGCCAATCCAATCATTGCGAGGATCGCAAGCGCGAAAGCACTAAACCGCAGCCCGGTTGAAATCTGCCATGGAGGTGCAGCCGCCCACTTAACGAGTTGTTTAGCATCGGAACCGCTATGTATGCCCTCAGCCAAAAGTGCCAGGTCTTCGCGTAAATCAATTTGTGAACGCAATTCGTTTACAGCTTCCTGACGCAACTCAACCACAGTCTTCGGTGCAGGAGTAAGTAACCATTCGGCAAGTGTGTCTTCACCAACACGAGTTCTCGCAAGTGACAACAGCTCAAATAGGGAACCTACGCCAAACAGATCAAGGTCTGCGGCGTAAGGATGAGACTCCGAAGTGAAGCGTGAACCGGATGAACCCTTGCCGGACCATTGATCATCAATGCGCGAGTTGCCAAGTCGATACAGTTCCGCCGCGCGTTCACAACGTCGGCGTGCTTCTGTCAGGGTTTGCTGTGTGGGCGCAAGAAGAAAAAACCCGATCAAAGGTAAGACTGCCCACCAGATTGATAAGCTCGTCAACGCCGAACTGACGAGCAAGAGCAACATCACGGCAACAAATGCGAGTCGCACGAAGCCAATGCGACGAAAGCGCGCGAAGTGGCTTGCCGCCTCCGCTAATCTGGACTCGATACGTCGTGAGTACTCCGCGCGCGGATCAGTTGCTGATTTTTTGCCCAAAATCTATTCGCACAAGTGTCCGACAAACTTTAGGAAGCTCTGATTAAGTACGATAGGCTGTTAGCCTGTCGTGGTTTGCCTTACGTTTATGGCCAATATCGCCGACAGGCTAACAGCCTATCGTACTTAATCAGAGCTTCGGACATCTATTATGGCGCTAATTACCGCAAAAATCTCTCGCTGTTAAGATCAAGGCATCGCGACAAGCCTCAACATGATCGATGAAGACAAACTCTTCGCGCGCGTGAAATCCTTCGCCACCCGGTCCGAAGACAACAGTAGGAATGCCGGCTTGGCCCAGGATTGCTGCGTCGGTCCAATATGTCATGCCTTCGCGACAAGTATCGTGGCCGAGATGCTTGACCGCTGTCTCCAGACGTCGCGGAAGATCGTGTTCGGCCGGAGTTTCGTAAGGTGCTCTGTCAAACATCAATCGTGCACTCGCTACGAATTCGCGATCATCGTGACGCAATGAATCGAGTATCTCTTCAACTTCGCATATGGCAACGTCAGGTAATTCACCCGAAACATTTCGTCGCTCTAACTGAAGCACGCATCTCTCCGGGTACGTGGAAAGTTCTCTCCCGCCATTGATAATCGAAGCGTGGAGCGATGCCTGGCCCAGCACGGGATGCGGCGCGCGTGCCTTTAGCTTCCGAGTCAATTCTTCCAATCGTTGAAGCACCCGCCCCATTCCCATAATCGCATCGCGACCTTCGGCAGGCCGGCTGCCGTGTGCCGCCCGTCCCTCAGTCACGATCTCAATCCATGAAAAACCTTTGTGACCTATTGCCACTTTCAGTCCAGTTGGTTCGGTGATCACCGCTGCATCGGCGCTCCAACTCTTCACTAACGCTTCGGCACCAATGCTCATGTATTCTTCGTCTACAACTGCCGCAACCAACAGCCGGCCTTTGTCCCAACCTTCATTAGCAAGCGTTCGCGCGGCTGCAAGCATTGCCGCGACGCCGCCTTTCATATCTCCTGAGCCACGTCCAAACATCCTGCCGTCACGCTCGATAGGATCAAATGGCGAGTCCATGCCCTCAACACCGACGGTGTCACTGTGTCCGCACAACATGAGTGAACGACCTGCTGAGCGCCCCTCAAGCACACCAATAACATTTTGACGTCCAGGCGCCACATCATCGATGACGACGTCCAATCCGCTGTAGCGCATGTGGGCCGCGACTGCAAGCGCAAGGTTCTCCTCGCCGGCAGCGCCTGCAACCAGAGAGGGATTCACCGAATCGATCGAGATTAATTCACGAAGGAGGTTTATGGCGTCGCTCATTTCTGCAACTCCGAAATATTTTTCATCATGTGGACTTGTTCGACGTAGGTGGTAAAACCCGCATTCAGCAGTTTCTCGATTATCAACGTATTAGACTTTCTAAAGTTATACGTAGTGCGTCTATATTCACCAGCCGGAAAAACTTTGTCCAGGACAACTGAACTTATCGCGTCTCCATCCGCGCGATGAGTAACAAGTTCGCATTGGCATAAGGCAATGCCTAACAGTTTTCCTTGTTCATCGAACTTCCTTCTGAACAACGCATACGCGACCGGCGAACCATCATCATCACGGACTATGACTCCCTCGCCACATGTCGAAGCCAAACTCTGCCACTGAGTTTGCCATGCGGATCTTTCGTAGTAGAAATCCAGAACGTCGACGATTGCAGGGTGCACTGCCTCAACAACGTATGATGAGGGAGTGCTGGTGAATATGGGTGAGTGGTCGGTCTGTAAATTAGTTAACTCGTCGAACACTTGATAGTCATTATGCTTGTAGAGAGCGATGGCTGAGTCATTACCTCGAATAGCTTCGAGAAAAGCCGTGTCTACAGATTCGCTTTTGTAGACTTCAATCGCCGCCGCAACGAGCGCCTTACCAACACCCTTGCCTCGCATATCTGGAGCGACACCAGTTCCTCCGTTCCAGGCAATTTTCCTGTCGCGGCTAACTCGGAAAGCATTCAGCAGAAATCCCACGGGCCTGTTTTGATCAAACGCGATTAGCGAATGCTCAAGCGAAATGTTTTCATAATTCAACCGTTGCAGGAATCTATCGAGAGGAAGAGTCAGATCGACGAAGTAGCCTTTAAATCCCGTGTTCCAAACTTCGTGAGCAGTTTGGAACGGGCAGGTGTTCATGCGTCTGATTTCGAGCATCGTCCAGACAATCTTAAGCTTGGATGCAGTCAGAACCGAAACGCGGTAGCGTCGGGTAGGCAAACAAGCAGGCTTGTGGATTGGATGCACCCGACGCTACCGCGTTCCGGTTCTGACTGCATCCAAGTACAATCTGCCGACCATGCGATATCGAGAGTTTCGTCCAAAGCCTCCGCTGAATCGTTACGTCGAATGTTTTTGGACACTCGAGAGCGAAACCAGTACGCTCCCGGTTCAATCTGAACGCATACTGCCAGACGGCTGTGTCGAACTAATCTTGAACTTCGGCGAATGTTTTTCACAACACGAAGGGCATGGGACGTTGGTCCAACCGCGACACTTCCTGGTGGGCCAGATGACTGGACCAATTCTGATTTCGCCAACCGGAATTCTCGAGTTAGCCGGCATTCGGTTTCATCCTGGCGGCACACTACCTTTCGTCCGAACGCCAATGCATGAAATTACTGATCAGGTAACTGAACTCAGTGGCATCTCTCCACATCTGGAACGACAACTCTTGAGCGCAAGCTCCGACTTTAAAACACTCAATGAGCGCATTGCGGCAATTGAAAGCGTGCTTATCGACAACCTCATGAGAAGCAAGTTGAACTCGCAGACATTGACTCTCGCCGCGAAGGTCGTCGCAGATCGAGGACTCGTTTCTGTCGATCAGCTTTCGCGAGATGCCGGGATCAGTGCGCGTCAACTGGAACGCCGGTTTTTGAATGAAGTAGGTCTCGGCCCAAAGATGCTCAGTCGAATAATGAGATTTCAGCAGGTGTTCCGTGCGGTTGAAAGCTGCGAAGGTGCCTGGGCACCCGTGGCAGTCGAGTGCGGTTACTACGATCAGGCGCATCTGATACGCGACTTCAATCAATTTGCACATCAAACCCCAGGGGTTCTGTTTGCTCAACAAACTCCTTTGACTGAATCGTTCACGCGGAAAAGTCGAATGTCGGATTTTTACAATACTTAAGGGTCATCTTCCGGTAGTGTGTCGCCTTTGGGTGCGACGGCAGGCCGTCGCTTTGTTAAATGGCTCGTTCGATTATCACGCAACGCTTAACCATCATCCGTCCACATCAGTTGTGACAAAGCGACGGCAGGCCGTCGCACTGCAAAGGACGTCTGAGTTGTCTCATGGAGAACATATGAATCCACCCAAATTACTTGCAGCCTCACTACTGGCTTGCATTTGTATTTTTACTGTCGGTGGAACCCCTTCTACTGAGAAACCATTGGACTCAATCTCGGATCTGTCATGGATGAACGGCGATTGGCAAACGCCTGCCGGCGGTCGAGTTCAAATCGAGGAGCATTGGACCCAGGCGGCTGGCGGATCGATGCTGGGCATGAGTCGAACCGTAGCAGGTGACAAGACGGTCGAGTTTGAATACTTGCGAATCGAACAACGCGACAATGGCGTCTACTATGTTGCACACCCAAAAGCACGTTGTCCGGGCACTGATTTCAAACTAACTCGTCTGTCGACCAGTGAGGTAGTGTTTGAAAATCCGGAACACGACTTCCCAAAACGTATCATCTATCGAAAGACGGCTGAAGACGCATTAACCGCCACCATCGACGCAGGCGAAGGAACGAAGGCGATGTCGTTTGCTTATAAGCGAACCAAGGATTGAACTTTGGGTCTTAGGTTCGGGGGCCTTTGTGCAGAACTAAAGTCAAGGACCATATGACTGAAATGTGAATTTAGTCCTCGATCTTCACCAGCCCTGTTTTGATCGCGTAGCGGACAAGACTGGCGATGTCGAAAATCTGAAGCCGCTCCATCAATTGAGCTCGATGCGTCTCGACAGTCTTTGCGCTGATCGACAACGCCAGAGCGATGTCTTTGGTTGAACGTCCGTTGGCTATAAGTGTGAGTACTTGACGTTGACGCGGAGTCAACTCTTCGGCCCGCGCTGCTGAATTACTCCGCACATGCGGCGAAATGCCAGGAGAGAGATACACTTTGCCAGCCGAGACGGTTCTTAATGCCAGCTCGAGTTCAGTACTCGCCGCGGATTTAGGAAGAAATCCCCACGCACCTGCTTCGATCGCGTGATCCGCGTATTCCTGATTTTCGTGGACCGTCAAAACGACAACTTTAGTCTCCGGGTAATCAGCCGTCACTCTCTTTAAGACTTGGAGTCCGCCGAGTCCAGGCATGGCGATGTCCAGCAGTACTATATCCGGGCTGAGCTCTTGTATTGCTTTGAGCGCCTCAACCCCATCACCGGCTTCGGCCACGACTTCGACGCCCGGTATTTTTTCGAGCAACGCCCGAATACCAGCGCGCACGAGAGCGTGATCGTCGGCTAGTGCAACTCGCAGCGTCGCTGGTGGACCGGCCTGAGTGAAGCTTTCGTTGGTCATCGAATATTAGGAATCATGCCTGTGCAACATCAAATTGATTTTCGGGACGCGGTGTCGGAAACCAGACTCGAACCTCCGTTCCTTTTGAGGGTGTAGACAAGATTTCAAGCTTCCCCGAAACGGAAAGCGCGCGTTCTTCCATGCCTCGCAATCCGAGTGTGGATTTACTACTACTTCTTTCCATTCCCTCGCCGTCGTCTTTAACTGACAAGTAAAGTTGAGAGTCTACGGTCTTGAGGATGATCGTGATTTGTTTCGCCTTCGCATGCCGGGCCACGTTCGTAAGCGCTTCCTGCAAAATGCGGAAACACGCGGTTTCGACATCCTTTGACAGTCGCTTTTGAAAGCCATCGAAGTCGAGTTGCAAGTCGGCTGTTAAGCCAACTCGCTGCGCAAACTGATTAACGTACCATCGAGTAGCAGCCGCCAATCCAAGGTCGTCCAATAATGAGGGCCGCAGTTCAAACGATAGGTCCCGCACGCGATTGATTGCTTCGTCAATAACTCGAGTACTCTCACCCACCTGCTCTAACATTTCCTTATTCCCGGCGGATTTACCGAGGCTCTGCAAATTGATGCGAACTGCGGTCAGGACTTGCCCGATCTCGTCATGCAGCTCTCGCGCTATCTTCATTCGCTCCGACTCATGGGCGTTCAACAACCGCCGAGAGTAATCCCGCATCGCCGTATCTGCTGCCTTTCGTTCGGTAATATCTTCGGCAATACCAGCCAGGCGATAGGGTTTGCCATCCGTACCGCATATTGGAAAGGAACGACTCCGAATCCACCGGATGGAGTCGTCTGGCCTTACGATCCGATACTCCAAACTTGAATGTCCCGACTTTGCAACTCGCTCGGCCATGATCCTGGTGACTCTTTCACGATCATCAGGATGAAGCACCTTCGTGTAAGTTGATGAGTCCTGGGAAATCGTGCTAATTGGCCTCTGCCAGATTCTTTCGTACGAGGGACTTACGTAAAGCAGTTTTTCCAATTTGGTATCCATTACCCAAATGACATCCTCGATATTCTCGGCAATTTGTCTGAACCGTTCCTCTGATTCAAAGAGCGATTGTTCTGCTCGAATACGGTTCAATGCCTCACCGCAAAGATCTGCTAACGATTCAAGATCCTTGAGCGACATCTCATCGTAAGCATTGTCCGAATACCTTTCGATTGACAGCACTCCCAGAACACCGTTTCCATACCGAATCGGCACTGAGATGATGCTTGCTGAGGGTCGGGAGACATCGCCAAACGGAACAGCCGAGTCGTCGAACGAAAAAGGAGCCGCGCGAACTATGAGCTTTGGACCATCGTCAATAACAGCACGCGTTGTGACGCTCGGCTGGCCGGGTTCGGCAACGGTTACTTCACGACGTTCACCCTGAACATTGTCGATTGCCAGAACGGTTCTTACGATATCAGCTTCACTGTCATACAACTGTAAAGAACATGAATCCCAGCCAATCAACTGGTCGGCGACTTCGGTAATGATCATCGCCGCATCGTGAGTTGATGTGACGCCGGTAAGACGGTGAAATAGTGCGAGGGCCGCATCTCTGAAACGCTGTGCCCGTCTTTCTTTGCTTATATCCTTTCCAATCCCGATCGAAGTCCCGTCAGAGATTTTGACATTTAACCAAACAGTATCGATCAAATGGCCGTCTTTTGCGCGGGTACGAAAATGTCCCAGCTCGCGATTTCCACTCTCAATCCATCTCCAAACTCTTGCTCTTTCAGCCTCATCCGGATAGCACTCGGCAATGACGTCTAACGACTTGGACTGCTCTGAACTCCAACCGACTGTTTTTTCCCACTCGTGATTTACAAATTTGACCCTACGCTGTTGGTCCATGAAGACAATCATCACGGGAATGTGGTCGAAGATTGTTTGCAACAATTCCTTTTGTTGTCTGAGTGCGTCTTCGGCTCGCTTGCGTTCAGTTATGTCCTCTGCGATACCTTCATAGAAGAGCACCATGTCATTGTCTTTGACTGCACGCACGCCCATGGACAACCAAATTCGACTCCGGTCTTTGCGATAGGCCTCATACTCAAAGCCTCGAACAAAACCGTTGATTTCCATTTCCAGTTTGAAGTCTTCGCGTCGATTTTGATCTACATATACCTGCTCGCCAATGCTGGTGCATTCCTTTATTAGTTCTTCCGGCGAATCGAAACCCAGCATCTGGGCTAGCGCCGAATTTGCCGCCAGGTAACGCCCATCCGGTGTGCTCTGAAACTTGCCCAGAGTAGAATTCTCAAACATCTCGCGGTATTTTCGCTCCGCCTCAATTCGAGCTTGTTCGGCGTTCATACGTTCGGTGATGTCCTCAGTATGGATCATCACCAGATCAGGTGGGACGAATACGAATGTGACGTCCAGGTGTTTCAGTTCACCAGTACTCAAAAAACGAAAGTCTCCCGTCTTTCGAATGGGACGGCGTTGAGTGAAACAACTTTCCATGCCCTCGATAACTTCGGGCGTACTGGCATACAGTTGTAAGGCAGACTTACCCAGCAAACGGATAATCCCATGTTCGGTCATGCGATCGGCGGCGTCGTTGTAATCGACCAGGACAAAGTCGTCGTCAGTCCGGCGCCAGGAAAAAATCGGTACAGGCGTGGCCCGAAACTGGACTCGAGAGCGTTCGCGTGTTTCTTTTAAAGCGCTCTCCGTGGCCCGTTGCTCGGTTGTGTCTTCACAGATATTTAGTAGCCGAATCGGGTTACCATCAATATCTCGGATGGGTGAAACGCTGCTTTGCACCCAGATGAAATTCCCACCTTGCTTGATGTAACCAGTGTGCACAACAAACGCAGGAATTTCGCCGGCGATAAGTTTTGAGATCAGTTCGCTGTTGCGCTTGCGATGATTTGGATGAGTGATAAATCCAAGATCGATCGCTTTCAAATCGTTGGGGCTATAGCCTGTGAGCAAACAAAAAGCCTCGTTCACTTCAAGAAAGCACCCATTCAAATCCGTTACGGCAACACCGACTGCAGCGTGGGTGAATGTGCCTTCGAGGTATGTAAGAGGTTGTGGGTGAACTGTAGCCATAGGTCCTGTCCTTAAAAAATCAATGATCCGAATGTGAATGCACTTCAGTGCGAATCACACCGTTCAAACAAAGGCTCTTCAATTAAACAGGTTTCTGACAACCGGGCAGGTAGGCGAGGCTAAAACCAGTCACGCCTGCTATCGGGGGGCGAATGCAGAAGCGCTAAAATCCTAGTGTTCTAAACTAACTTGCAAAGATTAAAAGCCGCCTCTATTCCATAAACTGGCAAGGGGTCTAATGGCGGCGGGTTATTAGACTTGCGCGTTCAGAATTTCCTCCGACAAATTCAAAGCAGCCTGTGCCGCCGCAAGCCGCGCGACCGGCACACGGAATGGCGAACAACTTACGTAATCGAGACCTATTTCGTTGCAAAACGCGATTGACTGAGGATCGCCTCCATGCTCTCCGCAGATGCCGACCTTTAACTTGGGCTTCACGCTGCGTCCTCGGTCCGTTCCCATTCGAACCAACTGTCCGACTCCATCGCGATCTAGAACTTGAAACGGATCATCTCGAACGATTTTGCGTTCGATATAGTTCGGTAAAAATCTGCTCGAGTCGTCACGACTTAATCCAAACGTAGTCTGCGTCAGATCGTTGGTGCCAAACGAAAAGAAATCGGCGTGTTGTGCGATTCGATCCGCCATCAATGCTGCGCGTGGCAGTTCAATCATTGTCCCGACGTGATATTCGATCGACATGCCATGTTCGCCAATCACCTGTCGAGCTACTTCCTCAATTAGTTCGCGTTGTTGACGTAGCTCTTCGCTCAGCGAGACTAGAGGCACCATGATCTCGAGTTCGACTTTGCTCCGTTCTCCCTGAACCTGACACGCCGCTTCAAAAATTGCGCGGCACTGCATTCGGGTGACCTCGGGAAACAAGAGTCCCAAACGACACCCGCGAAAACCAAGCATCGGATTGGCTTCTCGAATACGATTCACCTGACGCAGCAAAGCCCGTTTGTGATCGATCTCGTCCAGCACAAGATCCATGTCGCTCAACGAACCTGCCTTCTTCAATGCCATCTTAAGTTCAGCCAACTCCGTCGTCAGTTCCTCGGCATTCGGAAGAAATTCGTGGAGCGGCGGATCGAGCAGACGGATGGTAACTGGTAATCCGGCCATCTCGCGGAAGATTCCAATGAAATCTCCCCGTTGCAGAGGCAAGAGTTTCTCCAGTGCCTTTTCACGTGCGCCAACACCTTCAGCCAAAATCATTTCGCGCATGGCCGCCAGTCGTTGATCTCCAAAGAACATATGTTCTGTTCTGCAGAGCCCAATACCTTCCGCACCAAATTGCCTGGCCGTTTTCGCGTCCAAAGGTGTATCGGCGTTTGTTCTAACGCGCAGACGCCGAAACTGATCCGCCCATGACATCAATTTGTAGAACTCGTTTTCGAGGGTGGGTTGAATCGTCGGCACCTGGCCCAGAAAAACTCTGCCAGTTGATCCATCAACGGTGATCCATTCGCCTTTCGTGACAACGGTGTTCTCCACTGTGAACTGTTGTTGTCCGTAGTCAACATTCAAAGCATTTGCGCCACTGACGCACGTCTTGCCCATGCCACGAGCAACAACTGCCGCGTGACTAGTCATACCACCTCGAGCAGTTACGATTGCCTGCGCAGCCACCATGCCGTGAAAATCATCGGGACTCGTCTCGAGACGAACCAAAACGACCTTCTCACCTTCGCGCGCCATCTCTTCCGCTTCATCAGGACTGAACACTACTTTGCCCTGCGCGGCACCCGGACTCGCGGGCAGTCCCGTAGCAAGCACCGTCGCTTTCGTCTTCGGATCTACTGTCGGATGCAACAGTTGATCGAGTTGCTCGGGAGTGACGCGTTGGACGGCGGTAGCTTTGTCAATCAACTTCTCATAGACCATCTCTACGGCAATTTTCACCGCAGCTGCGCCACTTCGTTTGCCAGTGCGCGTTTGCAGCATCCAGAGTTTTCCACGCTCGATCGTGAACTCGCAGTCCTGCATGTCATGGTAGTGTTGCTCGAGCAGATTGGCGATCTTCGCGAATTGATCGTAGACCTCAGGAAGTTCTTTTTTGAGCTGGCTAATTGGATTTGGCGTTCGAATGCCGGCGACCACATCTTCACCCTGCGCGTTTAGGAGATATTCGCCGTAGAGTTCTTTCTTGCCCGTCGACGGATTTCGGGTGAAGGCCACGCCTGTTCCACTGCCGGCGCCCATGTTGCCGAAGACCATCGCTTGAACGTTCACTGCCGTTCCCAGTGAATCGGGAATGCGATTGATGCGCCGATAATCAATCGCACGACGACCCATCCAGGAGTTAAAGACGGCGGCGATAGCGACTCGCAGCTGTTCGTATGGGTCTTCAGGAATCGCCTGCTGCTCCGTCATGATGATCTGCTTTTCAGCAGCGATGATTTCTCTTAAATGATCGGCTTTGAGATCGGTGTCGCGCCCGCCCTGAGTTTGAGCTTTGAACCGATCGAGTACCCGTTCAAATTTTTCGTGCGCAACGCCCATCACTATCTCGCCGAAGAGAGAGGCAAAGCGGCGATACGCGTCGAGTGCAAATCGCAGGTCACCGGTCTGCGACGCGAGCCCCTGCACAGTTTCTTCATTAAGGCCGAGATTGAGGACCGTATCCATCATCCCGGGCATCGAAAACGCGGCGCCTGAGCGGACCGAGACAAGTAGCGGATTCTTTGGGTCACCGAACTTTTTGCCGACTTTCTCTTCTATCTTCTGCAACCCCTCTTTCACCTGTTCCCACATTCCTTCCGGGAACGCCTTTTCGTTATCAAAAAAGGCGTTGCAGGCCTGCGTAGTGACGATCAATCCTGGTGGCACCGGCAAACCGGCGCGCGTCATCTCGCATAACCCTGCGCCTTTCCCACCGAGCAGCGTCTTATCGTCGCCGGGCCCCTCCTCGAAGAGATAGACCCATTTGGTGGTCTGCTGTTCAGTACTCTCGGACGTCTCTTCAATCACAGTACTCATCGACAAAAACCCTCTTCAGACTTGCCAGATTTTAATAAAGACCAGGTCCTGCAAGCTGTCGCTGTCAGGAAACGAAAGAACAGCAGGTCCCTTTTACATGCAAATTATCGTATTTGGATGGTTTAGGGAAGCGGCCCCTGGGTCTTTGGTTTTGGGTCCCGGGGTTTTCGGCGTGACGTAGTACCCAGGGCCAAAGTTCAAAATCCAAAGTCCGAACACCTACCCCACCAATTTCGCAAACGACTCCCTAATTATCCCGCCGGCGCTTCCTTTCTCGATCGAATAGCGGCGGAAGTCAAAAGTCGTAACAGGCGCGACTCCTACAACAGAAGACGTCAGAAATATCTCTTCAGCGTCAGTGAGATCCGGAATCTCATAAACACCTTCTACCACGGGAATGAACTGCTTTGCTGCGATCTCGATCACATTCGCACGTGTTACGCCGGCGATTATCCCGGTGTTGAGGTTGGGAGTGTGAACCGTACCGTTCTTTACCCAGAAGATGTTTGCCGTTGTGGCTGAAACGATCTCACCGCGCTCGTTGAGAACTACCGCTTCATCAAAATCACGGCCTCTTGCTTCTTCTCGCGAAAGAATGCGATCCAGGTAATTCAGACTCTTAATACCAGTAAGCGGCGATGAGGTGTTTATTCGATAGGGCGAGACCGCAAGTGACAATCCATCCCTGGGTACGGGATGTACATCTCCGGTCATTATTAGAAGATCGGTCTTCTTAGTACCCGCTGACTTCGTTCTCCAACTCTCACGACCGCTTCGCGCAAGAAATATGACGCGCGCTCGTCCATTCTTGACGGTGTTGACAGCAATCAATTTCCTTAGCGCTTCGCCGACAGTCTTCTGCGTACAATCGGCGAGATCGATATCAAGCTTCTCTGCATGCGTCGAAAGTCGTTCCCAATGTTTGGCCCAACAAAATGGTTTTGAATTGTAGATTGCGAGGGTGGTGAAGACACCACGTCCGTAAAGCATTGCCGACGAGACCGGTGCGACTCGCGCCTTCGTCGCCTCCAACATGGTCTTGTTGAGGTAGATTACGGGATGCAAGGCTATTTAAGAATTAAGATTTCAGATTTCAGATTGTTCTCTTCTGTTCTATGGGCCAATAGGTCACACAGGTCCTATACTGCGCGCCAATCTTAAATCTTCAATCTTAAATAGTTCAGGTCGCGGGCAGTGCTTCTGGCTGCAGCATCCTTGTCAGCCCACTTCGCCAGGTGTTTTCCAATTGAGCAACACTCGCATCAACTGCGACCCAACCGGCTGCTTTAATAGACAGTCGATCACCTCCAACGCGGCCGATTACAGCAAAAGGAGCGGTATTCGCTTCCGCAATCCGGCGAATAGACTCCTCGTCGTCCGGATCAAAACTGATAATGATGCGCGATGGTGATTCACTGAAGAGAAGATGCTCCTCATGCAACCCCTCTCCTAATTCCAATTCCAATTCTGCGCCAATTGCATCGCGTCCGAGCGAGGAAAAACAGCATTCAGCAATTGCAACAGACAATCCGCCGTCCGAGCAATCATGAGCGGAGTGCAAAAGACCAGCTTCAGCAGCTTGCAAACATGCGGCCTGAACTCGACGTTCAAGTTCCAGATCGAGTTGTGGCACCACCCCTGATGAAATGAATTCCTCGGGCTTGGTTCCCAACACACTGATTGAGTATTCGCTCAAAAGCATATCATCGGCAGTGATACCCAGCAGAGCGACTACATCGTTCTCATTCTTGAATCCAGGTTGCACGACTCGCCGAACATCTTCAATGAGACCAATCATTCCAATTACAGGAGTTGGCAGAATCCCTCGGCCTTCCGTTTCGTTGTAGAAGGAGACATTGCCGGAAACGACCGGCGTTTCAAACGCACAGCATGCCTCGGCCATCCCATCAACGACTTCAGAGAACGACCACATCACTTCGGGTTTTTCGGGAGACGCAAAGTTAAGACAGTTTGTGACTGCAATCGGACGCGCGCCAACACAAACAACATTTCGAGCAGCTTCCGCGACAACTAACTTGGCGCCTTCGCGCGGATTCGCCGCACAGTAACGTCCATTCCCATCGAGCGTCATTGCTAATGCCCGCCGAGTTTCTTTGATTCTGACAACTGCCGCATCAGCTCCTGGCAAGATGGCAGTATTTGTCCGCACCATGTGGTCGTACTGACGAAACACCCACTGTTTCGAAGCGATGTTGCCTGAAGACAACAATGTCAAAAGGTTCTGCGTGTAGTCCTCATCTTTGTTCCTCGTGCTTACTTTTCCGATGGTCGCCTGATCTTTGAGAGCAGGAGTTTGGGGCCGGTTATATTTGGGGGCCTCATCAGTCAACGCCGCGATTGGAATATCTGCGACCATCTGACCGTTGTGAATCACCTGCATTCGTTTGGTATCGCGAACTCTTCCGATTACAACCGCATCCAGATCCCACTTGCGAAAGATATCGACTACTTCACGTTCACGACCGGCGTGCGCAACGATCAGCATTCGCTCCTGCGACTCTGATAACAACATTTCATAAGCTGTCATGCCGGTTTCGCGCTGCGGAACAAGCGACAGATCGAGTTCGATTCCCGTATCGGCGCGCGCTGCCATTTCACACGACGATGAAGTTAAACCCGCCGCGCCCATATCCTGAATTCCGGCAATAGCGCCACTCCGCATTGCTTCAAGACATGCTTCCAATAAAAGTTTCTCGAGGAATGGATCGCCAACTTGAACAGTCGGACGTTTCTCCAATGCTTCTTCGTCGAACTCCGCTGACGCCATCGTCGCGCCGTGTATTCCATCACGTCCGGTCTTAGCGCCTACGTAAAGAACAGGATTTCCAACCCCGGTAGCCTTACCGAAGAAGATCTGATCATGACGAACCAATCCCAGCGCGAAGGCGTTTACCAGCGGATTGAAAGTATAGGCATCATCGAAAGCAACCTCTCCACCAACAGTAGCGACTCCGAAAGCGTTTCCGTAATGTGCGATACCCGCCACAACTCCCGCCAACAACGATCTGTTTCGACGTCCATACCTAGGATGGTCCAGCGAACCGAAACGCAAACTATTCATCGAAGCGACTGGTCGAGCGCCCATCGTAAAAATATCGCGCAGAATACCTCCAACTCCGGTGGCTGCACCCTGAAACGGTTCGATGAACGATGGATGATTGTGCGATTCGATCTTGAATGCGGCACACCAGCCGTCTCCCAGGTCGACGATTCCCGCATTTTCCCCGGGAGGCACGATGACTCGTTCACCTGTTGTGGGTAGTCGCTTCAGATGGATGCGAGATGATTTATAAGAGCAGTGCTCCGACCACATGACAGAGAAGATACCAAGCTCATCGAGAGTTGGTTCTCGACCGAGCAGGTTTTTTATTCGCTGAAATTCTTCCTGAGTTAGATTGTGCGCGGAGATGACTTCCGGAGTGATCATTCGAAGAGGGTCTTTGGGCTTTGGTGAAATGTACGACAGGATGTCAGCCTGTCGTAGCAGTTGCATCTTTTGCTCTCGGTGAACTGCACGACAGGCTGACAGCCTGTCGTACGTAAAAACCAAAGACCGATGTTTCAGTTCTTCACAAGGTGCTCGATCGCTTCCCGCAACGCGGCAGTGTTTACTCGTCCGAAGGCCCTGAAAACTACTTCGCCTTTTGCGTTGTACAGAAACGTCGCGGGCAGATCGCCCTGCCATTTCGGATCGACGGCATTGATTGCCGGTTCTGGATCCGAAACATCCAGGAGATAGGCTGGCATGGTCGCCTTCATCTGGGCCAGGAATTGTGGAACCTTCGTTTTGATGTCGCCTACGTCGTCGAGTGATACCGTGACGAAGTCAAGCGACTTTGGCCGGAAGTCGCTATCCACTTTAACGAGATCAGGGAATTCGTCACGGCAGGGATCGCAATAAGTGGCCCAGAAGTTGACGAGCAAAGGCTTGTCTTTGGGTTTGGATATCAGATCTTTAAGACCGGACAGGTTTATTGGTTCAACGTTCGTTGGGACCGCCGGTTCAGTCGCCGATTTCGCTCGTCTCACGGTGCGGACCGTGTCCTGGCCCGGCACCGTGAGATAGATGAATAAAACGGTGAATGCAACTACTAATGTGAGCCTGGGTATTCGCATCGACTTAAGCGCGTTTGATGCTGCAGCCAAACGCCTTCGCTTCCGGCTTTTCGACGGGTTTGCCCGCTAGTGCGGAATCAAGAGCCTGACGAAGATCGTTCGACTCGATTGCATCCTGGTTCTGGCTGTTGTCTATGCGACCGTGATACAGCAACTTGTTATTGGCATCGAGGAAATAAGCCTCGGGAGTTCTCGCCGCTCCGAGTTTATCGGCAACCTTATTTCCAGCATCTTTGAGAATGGTGAACGTGAGATGTTTTTCAGCCGCATGCGCCTTAACGGTTGCTACGTCTTCCGTCGAGTTGGCATTAATGCCAATCACGGCGATGCCCTTGTCTTTATAATCCTGAGCAAGTTTTTCCATGCGATCGTTGTACGCATTAGAAACTGGACACTGGACGGCGATAAAAATCAGCACGGTGCCATTCTTGCCTTTAAGTGATTTCAAGGTATGTTCCTGGCCGTTCACGTCCGGCAGACTAAACTCGTCGATCGTCGCTCCAATAGCAGGCGGAGTGGGAACTTCACTAGTTCGACCACTACCGGCAATAACAGCCGCGGTGATCACAAACAGCGCAGCCAGCACGATAGACACGGTTCGCTTCTTCATATTTTGCTCTCCTTTAAAACAGGTAGAAGTGTGAAACGAAGATTATCAGCCGATGTGTCGAGGCGCAAGCGAGCGCTGCTGAGTTGTCAGTAGTCAGTGACGAGTCGGCAATCTAATAGGTCGAATAGGTCAGATAGGTCTTATATAGTTCGCCGATTGACAATCGCCCCTGATTCTTTACATCTTCCTAACATGTCAGAAGTAACCATAAACGCGCCCGCCACAATCAAACCGCCTGCAGACTTGTGTAATCTCTGCGGACGCACGCAAAAACCTGACATAGAGATTGCAACCCTTCCCTCCGACTTACAGAATCTAGTGCAAGCCAATGTGACTTCAACTGCAGCGGCAGAACGTATCTGTGCAGCTTGCGTCACGCTTTTCACGCGAGCTCTGCAGAACCTCAAATCACACGCGCACATCTTTGCCGATACCGAGCAAGCATTGCCTACGCCGCTGCGTATGGATGCAGATGAACGATTCACCGGCAAAGGCATCACGATGGCGTTTCTCGACTCCGGTTTCTATGCGCATCGCGACCTGACTGAACCGGTAAATCGCATCGTCGCATATCACAGCATCTTCGAATCTGAGGATGATCCAACATTCCTGTTAACGCCTGATGTTGCGAGTTGGCACGGAATGATGACCTCGGTGGTCGCTGCAGGAAACGGATTTTTGTCTGACGGTCTTTATAGAGGTATCGCGCCGGAAGCGAACGTTGTGCTTGTAAAGATTGGAAAGACCGGACGCATCCCCGAAGCAAATATTGAAGCCGGACTTCGGTGGGTGTTGGAGAATAAAGATCGCTTCGGAATTCGAATCGTAAACATCTCGGCAGGTGGCGACTTCGAACAAAGCTATCTTCAGAACTCTCTCTGCAAACTTGTGGAAGAGGCTGTCAGCCTGGGTTTGATCGTCGTTTGTGCTGTAGGCAATGCTGGATTTGCTCCCGGTCATCCAGTCCTGCCGCCGGCAAGTTCTCCGTCGTCTATTTCTGTGGGCGGTCTTGACGATCAGAATTCGTTGAATAGAGCACGTCGCGGAATGTATCGGTCTTCATATGGTCCTACTATCGATGGTCTTCAGAAACCTGAAGTGATTGCTCCGAGTATTTGGGTGGCGGCACCAATTCTTCCTTACACGCCTACAGCTGACGAAGCTCAACTATATGCAACGCTGGATTCGTCAACTGATGCCGAGCTGCGCGACATCATCGTTTCTCAAAACGGAGTAGATAAGGACCTGGATGAAGCGAAGGATCTTCCGATTCCGTTGCTGCGGCAACTAATCACCATCAAGCTCCGAGAAGGAAATGTAATTAACGAACATTATAAATTTGTCGACGGTACTTCCTTCGCATCGCCTATCGTTGCATCAATAGTGGCCTGCATGCTGGAGGCGAATCCCACTCTGACGCCGCAACAAGCTAAGAAGATTCTCATGGAAACAGCAGAGCGTGTTACTGGTGTCGAGGTTGAGAGACAGGGATGGGGAGTCGTGTCTGCTGGCGCAGCGGTTGAAATGGCGCAGCGTGTTGAGTAGGTGCTGGAGCAGGAGCAGGAGCAGGCGAGTATTGGAAAAACAAGTTGAGTGTGGCGTGTGCTAGCAATTATGCTTTGCTGCTCCTGGGTAGCGTCAAATATTTTGTGTAAACGATCGGGATTTCTTTTTGATTTGGCTGCTTTTGATATTGATCTCTAGCAGGGGCTGTGGGAACGGTGGGAAAACGCAGTTTGTTTTTCCACGG